>Ga0073934_10000086_pt1 | contig 269060 bp, 264 predicted proteins | sample LarsenN4metaG_FD_76834 | JGI IMG/M metagenome (GOLD analysis project Ga0073934, IMG submission 76834) | Hot spring sediment bacterial and archeal communities from British Columbia, Canada, to study Microbial Dark Matter (Phase II) - Larsen... ...
ACATCCCAGCCCCATTGACGCTTTACACGGACGCAATGCGGCGTGGACTGCCAGTCGAGATTATCTATACGCAGACCAACTAACTCCGACATTCTCATACCTGTGTGAAGCGCCGTCCCAAGGTCGCTTTCCTCGAGCCACTCGAAGACCTGTGAGGGTGAGAAGCGCTTGTAGCGACCGACCTGATAGCACGGCATGCCGTAGAGCCGGCACGCTGCATAGACCCATTTGGGATCGACCGACAGAAGGCCAGCGATCTCATGCGCTGTCACGAGACGCTGGGGATGTGAAGAAGCGGTTGTGGACATGGCGAAGCCGTCCTCTCCGGAGCCGTTGCCCCGAGAAGCAGCGCCCTCTTGGCGCTTCTTGAGTGAATGGCCTCCCAGCCGGGTGATGCGAGAAGGGCGTGTGATGCTGGTTGTCAGTAGGGGAGACCTACGGCTTCGGGTTGCGCCTCCGGGGCCTGAAGTGCCCCGCCGAGTCGGACTCCTGCGCCCTGCTCCTCTCGAGTCCTGTCGAAGTTCCCGACCACACGATGCCGGGCCGATATCCACTGCGCCATAGCGCGGAGTTGCCTCCTTCGACGGTCATGGTCTCATGGATGCGCTGGCCCTTATGCGACGGCTGGTCCGACGTTGGCCGATGCCGGACGAACGCCAAACAACGTCTTCGCGGCTCGCGGATGCTGAAAGCATCGTTTCCGGGATCGCTTGGGCCCTCTCTGGCAGCTGCCTCTCCGAGCAGCACAAGGTGGCCTAGCTGGGAAGATGCTGCCTCGATGCTTCGACAAGAGATAGCCAGTGATCCAGCTTACGTGGGCGAAGCGAAGCTGCCATGGCCCCACGTTGCGGAAGTGTAGAAGTCGACGGCGCTGTACATGTAGCCGTGGTCGTCAGCACCGTAGTCCAGCGACTTACTCAGGTTGGACTCGCAGCAGAGAGTGCTCGGTCGAAAACTGCCTCACTCAAGGAATGCCGGAACTTTCCGGCCGAACGATGCTCACTCAGCGACACCCATCCCGGTACTACTTAGGTAGGGGCAGTCTCAGGCCCTGACGATCCGTTGGTCGTTCGTAGCAGCCGGAGCGTGACGCCGAGAAGGTGGGCGAGGATCTCTGGCGCGAGCCGGCGGTGATGAAGACCGCACGACGCATCTGCAGCCCGGACACGGCGTGTAGAGGCTGACGCAGTTCCCTTCCAAGGGGTCTAGGCAAGGCGATCGAGGCAATGTCCCTACCAGTAAAGGAGAACAGTCCCATGGGTGAGCAAGTGGTTCGTGTAGTTGAGGGGGCAGAGACTCCAGCCACCAGGGTGAAGTGGCGGCCCACTGACGCCGACCATCTTCGCGACTACTTCGTGAGCAAGCCGTTCGACCAGACGCTCGGTGCGTACTTTCCCGCAGACAAAGTCGAGCACTACAAGCTCAAGTCGCCGGAGAAGGTGCTGGGTCTCATGCGATGCGCTCTGAACCGCGCAGGCTACCGAGGCTGGTACGCGATCGTCGTCCACGACAAGAAGGGTTCCACTCTCTGGCACCCGCACATGCTGCTCGACGGCAGGAATGGTCAGTACAACAAGGTGCGGCGCGAGCTCTTCAGGTTGGGCGGCGATGTCCGCTACAACTCCGCCGGACCGGTCAAAGATCTGGGCCGATGTGCCGGCTACATGGCGATGAGAGCGTGCGAGACCGGATACACCTCTGACAAGTGGGAGCTCGAGTTCATGGGCGAGAACAAGAGGTTCCGGCCGCGCGGCTCCCGAGGACGACGGCAAGCACGCAAGCCAGCTTCCATGTAGACCAGCCGAACGATCTACCACGATCACTCGCCGGTACTGTTCTAGACAGAGCGACGAGACCAGTCCAAGGAGCGACGATGCCACGGAACGAATGCAGGATGATGTCCACCGACGAATGGTGGGCCGGACTCGACCATGAGCTCAGCCACGTGCTGGTAAGCACGAGCGCCGCCCACTTCGTGATCCCGATCGTACTGGTCATTCCCGCGCTGACGGCATGGCTCTTCTTCAACTAGGAGAACCACATGTGCACACGTAACGAGTTCTTGGCCCGGATGAACGAGGAGTTCCTCGCCACGCTGAATGAGCCGCATATGTACCGAGATCGAGCGGACCAGCTGATGCGGACGATGGATGATCCTAGATGTGCCGGCGCCGCCACCTGTCCATTTCACCGAGTGCCCGGTCAGCAGTGGAAGGCGCCCAACGAAACCGCTCCGTGGGACGCCGAGAAGTAGTTGGCGCGAGCCGCTGTCGCCTCTTTCAACCGCCACAACGAAACGACCGCACCATGGGTAGACCGAGAAGCCCTTACGGGCGCACCAGATGCCGTACTAACGCCATTCGGCATGGCGTCCTATCCAAGCGCCTGCTGCTGTCACGAGGCCCTGAGGGCTGCCCCTTCGCTGCAACCTGCCACGTGGTGAAGGATCCAGAACTCGCGCCAGAATGCGTGCCTGGGCGCGAATGTCCGGTTGAGCAGGCCGACTATCAAGCGTTCATCCGGAGTGCCCGCCGCACGTTCTCTGCTTGGAGGCCAGCGCACTCAGAGCTCGAGTACGAACACCTCATCGAGCAGCTAGCCCTGCTGTCACTGCAACGGCATCGGCTGGCCGCGCTTATCGCCAAAGACGGATACGTCCGGCCAAAGACCAGCAAGGCTGGTGTTGAGTACGGTCTGCGCGACACGCTTGCGGCAGGCAGGTACTCGGCCTCGATCGACCATCGGTGGAGTGCGCTTGTCTCTGCCTTGATGCGCGAGCCACATGACGTCAGCGCTCGTGGGCGTGTTCGCTGCTAGGTTGCCCTCTCCACAGGCGGCTGGGCACCTTCCTGACGGATCCGCTGCTCTCCAAACCCCCGAGACGGACCGTCCACCCACACAAGTAGATGAACGGCCGGCCCCTGCGGGTGTCAGCTACATGAGCCCAAGGTCCCGAAGACTCGCGTGCTCATCTCCTCCGATGACGACGTGATCCAGTACCTCGATCCCAAGAACGTCTCCGGCCTTGACCAGGCGACGGGTGAGCTGGATGTCCGCACCGCTCGGCGTTGGATCTCCTGATGGGTGCCCATGAGCGACGACAACGGACGCTGCCGATGCCATCACGCACTCCTTGAACAGCTCCCTCGGGTGCACGATCGAGGCGTTCAGCGAACCGACCGACACCTCGATAACCTTCAGGAGCTTGTTCTTCGTGGACAGGGCGCAGGCCAAGAAGTGCTCGCGGTCACGACCCACGAGCAGGGGCTTCACGATCCGGACGACGTCTTCGGGCGTGGAGATCGTCTCGGCCTGACGTGATGCACGAGCAGCCAAAGCCCGACGACCGAGTTCGACTGCAGCCTCGAGTTTAGCCACGCTGCGAGGGCCGACACTCCCATACTCACGGGCGACCTCAGAGAGCGGAGCTCCGCCAAGCCAGCCGTCGGTGGCGAGCACCGTAGCCAGCCGGGTGCATGCCTCATCGTGGATCTGTCGACCGAGGATCGTGGCCACGAGCTCCACGTCGCTCTGCCGATCGGTGGTGAAATGCTTCATCAATACCTCCTGAATGACGTGAAGCCCGCTCTCGGCAAGGAGAACGGGCTTCTGAACTGCACGGTTAGGTTCTGGTAAGTCCCACGCGAGAACGTGGGAACGGTGGCCGGCCCTCAACCCTCGAGGACCGGCCTCCTGAGCTACTGGTTGGAGTTCACGAGTCGGTCGACCCGCTGGGCGGCATCCTCACCTGACGCGGGCAGCACGTGGGCGTAGGTCGACAGCAGGACATCGCTCGTCTTCCAGCGACCGAGGCGCGTCAACGTGGGGATGTCCGTTCCGGCCTGCAGGTGAGCCACCACGAACGAGTGCCGTCCCATCTCGTGCCATGTGACAGACGGAAGCCCAGCGGCCTCGAGTGCCTTCGCCAAGATGCGGTTGGGCAGATGCGCCGGAAGCGGCGCCCCGTCCTTTCGGCAGAAGACGTAGCCGTCGGGATCTGCCACCTTGCGTCGGCGTTCCCGTAGAAGCGGAACAAGCGACTCAGGCATCGGAATGGTGCCGATACTCCACGGCGTCTTCGGTGACGTGACCGACCCATCTCGTTGCAGGGTCTTGGAGACACTGATGGTCCGGTTGTCGAAGTCGAGATCGCCGAACCGCAGAGCAAGCTGCTCTTGCTTTCGCAAGCCGGTGAGACAGGCCGTGGCGATCAGCACGCGCCACGCTGGCGGAGTCGCCCCAACAAGTTGCTGAAGCTGTTCCGGCAGGAGATAGCGGACCCGGGTGGACTCGGGTTCCTGCCTCGGGGCGGAGACTGAAGTCAGCGGGTTTGACTCGATGAGAGCGTTCGTGACGGCGTAGGCCATCAGCCGCTTGAGCACATGGACATGGTTCGTGACCGTCCGGGCGGACAACCCGGCCTTCACCTTGACGGCAACGTACTCCTGAACCCTGGCGGAAGTGACGTCCTCGAGCGGAGAGTCACCAAACTCAGGAACAAGATGCAGGCGGCAGATAGCCTCGCATGACTTAAAGCCCGAAGGCTTGAGCTCGACCGACGCCACGGTGTCTAGCCACGTGGCGACGAGTTCCTTGAAGAGCATGGACATGAGAAACCTCCTCGGAGACAAAGGAAGCGCCACAGCAGGTGCCGTGACGCTCATGAATAGAGACCTGCCCTGAAGAGACGAGCCGATGATCTGTCCCGACGCGCTGAAGAAGAACGCGCATCGAGACGGCCTACATCGGCGAACGCATCCCGGAAGAGGGCATCACTCGAAGGCTCGAAGTACTTGAAGCAGGTTCCCTGCAGGCGAGCCTTCTCGTAACGAAGCCCTCATCCGTGATGACTTGAGGAACGGGCAGGCAGATGAAGAGCGTCAGGCTGTGAGGCGCTGTAGCTCCTCGGAAGAGGCGATGGCCTCTATGAATGCGTCGACGTGCATCCCCAGTTCGATGGCGATGGCATCGGCGGCCCAGTAGGACATGCGGCCCTTGTGCGCGATGACTGATCCCCAGCCGTCACACTTGCCGATCATCGGGCCGATCTGGTTCATGGGGATGCGGTTGAGCCACATCAGATGCTTGAACTTGGCACCGTCGATCAGCAGGCTGCCGGCGGAGCGGGCTCGCGGCAGGGCCGGCTTGCCTTCGCTGTGACCGGAGTAGCGGCGCGAGAGCTCGTTTACGCCCTCGACCATCACTGGATCGCTGATCACGCTTGCGAGCCAGCTGACGGCCTCGTCCGCACCGGGACGAAGCGACACGAGCATCTCGAGGATCTGCACGTTGGTCAGGCTCCTGACCTCATTCGGACTCATGTGATACCTCCCTTGGAACGCGAAACGGCCCCGAGCTGTAGAGGGCTCAGGGCCGTTCGCTTCGACGTCTGGAAAGCAGGAAGCCGCAGGCAGACGCGCCCACGGCCTCGGATGGTACGAACGCCCCGGAGATCGGCTCTCAGAGCGTCTGGTGCGCGGTCTCTACGGCGCCATAGGCGGCTCCGGTGTCTTGGTGGCGGGGACGGGACCCGTGTCATCAGACAGGGCGACTGGCGCGTCCGCCTCAGGTACGGTCTGACCTTCGGCCGGCACGGTGACGTAACCAGCATCCGCCCATGCACCACGGACTTCTGCGACAGCCTGGGAGACGAACCCCCGGGTTCTAGCGACTGCAGGCATCGTGGCGAGCGTGTCGCCATCGGGGACGACACGCTCGGTCTTGGCGCGAGCACGATCCCGGACCGTCGACGCGATCGAACCGAGACCGGACGCGAGGACCGAGGCACCCTGATGAACCTTGGCTCCGAATAGCCTGCCGGTCGGATCAGTGGCCGAGTCCTCGATGGCGAGAGCGACACCCAGGCCGACGCGGGTCGCCGTCTTGGGTGCGATGCCCGCGATGAAGCGGGTGGACGTGGTGAGCGTATCGAGCTTGAGCTCGACCGCCTCGGACTTGTCGTTCATGACGACTCCTTCGGTGGTTGTGAGACAGCTACTCGCCGGATGCGAGAGCGTCGCGGTGATGGCGCAGAAGCGCCCGATCTTCCGAGATCACGAGAAGCGTGACCTGGTCGTACCTCCAGCTGACGTCGCCGAGGTCGTTCGCCTGGATGTAGGCGGACGCGACCTTCCTGATGCGCCGCGCCACTGTGGTGGAGACGGACCCGAGCTCACCCTGACGGCCCGATCTGACCGTCTTCACATCGACCAGCACCAGCTGATCTCCGTCCCATCCGAGAACGTCGATCGTCCCCGAGTCGCAGCTCCACTTGCGCTCGATGACACAGATACCGACACGCTCCACATACGCGCACGCGGCATCCTCGCCTCGCTGTTTCATGGTCTTGCTCATATCGTTCACCTCCTCTCCAGTGGACTGAACTGACGAGACGCGGCACCACCTCCTCCCCGTAACGGCACGAACTCGACCCCAGAAAACAAAGAAGCCCGCCTCCGCAATGGAGACGGGCACAGAACGGCTAGCCCCGAGGGGTACGGGGCACGGATCTTACGAAACGAGTCCTACAGTTCCATTATTGGTCCGAAATACTGAGACCACTATTCAACTCCCAGATCCCCTTGGTAACGCCCCGTCGCTTCGCTCCGGGCTACTCTTCGGCAGCCATCAAGTCGACGATCGCCACGTCGTCTCCAGCTTCGTGCGGGCTCCACCCCTGAGCGAGGTGCTCACGCACATTGGCTTCGATCTCCGCCGTGGACACGGTCGACTGCTCAAGTCGATCGGCCCACTCTCGACCGGGATGCAAGGTGTCCCACAGCGGGCGGGCGCCTTTGTGACGCCCGGCGCCTGGGTCGTGGTTACCAAAGCCGTCAACCACGACGTTCCACACTGGGGAGAACCACGATATGAGCAGCCGCTCGGCCAAGGGGATCCAGATGTCGTCCACGACCAAGAAGCGAACACGAAAGTCAGCGATGTCTAGGTTCGCGGCGGCATCGATGGACCGCGCGTGCTGCCTGAGTCGATCGTATAGCTTGCTTGTCGGTCCAGCATCGACGCCGACTAAGCCCTTTCGGGCACCTTCCGGTTGCGCTCGCCCCACATAGATGGGCAACGCCCACACGTCATCCGCGTTCGCCGTCCTTAGCGCCTCGTAGCCGACGAAGTCGCCAGAGTAGTAGATGGCGTAGATGCCGGCGCCGATGAAGGGTTCCGGCGGCAATGACTCCACGGGCTGGTTCAGGAGCACGCGTGCGACACTCTCCGCGATGTGCTCCTTCTCGAGTGGGTTGAATGGCTTCGGTCGCCTAGTCACTTGCGCTTCCTCCACACTCCCGATCGCTCCAGCGTCTTCCTGACCTCGCCAGCAACGGTGCTCGCCAAGTCGACGGGGACCGCATTGCCAAGCTGCCTCATGCTCTCTGTCCAGCTGCCACGAAACTCGAACTGATCATCGAACGTCTGTATCCGTGCGCTTTCGCGGATCGTGAGGTACCGCACGGAGCCGTCGGGGAACAGGATCATGTTCTCGCCGCCGGGCACTCCGTGGACGCCGGCCTTAAGCGTCTTGCTCGGCCAGTCGATGTAGCTCCCCGTGTGGCCCGGGTAAGACCGCGCTCCTGGCTGGAACCGATGCGCGTTGAACTTGGCGCTGGCCTGCTTCGCCTTAGCTGGATCGGGTAGACCCGCGATCGCGTCTCTGACGGTACGCCATGGGAGTCTCCCGTCGTCGTAGCCTGTTCCAAGATCACGGCGGTTCTTGCGGGCAACCCCATGCCGATCCCAGTAGTCACCGGTCGACTGCGCGTGAAGCAAAGCGGCCTTCGAGTGGGTATGTGCGGGCGGCTCCCACATCGCGCCGAGATCTGAGCGAAAGCCGACGATGAACACTCTCTCTCTGCACTGCGGCACACCAAAGTCGGCTGCGTTGAGGAGATGGTGCTCAACAACGTAGTGCTCGCTTGAAGGGCCCGAACCGTGATGCTTGATCAAGCGCCTGTTGTGCTCCGCCCAAGTCTCGCCATCGCGGGGCAGGAGGTCAGGGTAGCGCAGGCGCATGACGATGTACTCGTAGTAGTCCTCGAACGTGGACCTCAGCAGCCCCTTCACATTCTCGAAGATGAATGCGTCGGGGCGAAGCTCACGCACCGCCCGCACGGCCTCAGGAAACATGTTCCTCGCATCTTCATTGCCGAGATGCTTGCCGCCAAGGCTGAACGGTTGGCAAGGCGGCCCGCCCGCGACGAGCGTGATCTTGCCAGCGTGCGGTTCGTAGTCGAAGGCCCTCACATCGCCTTCGATGATCCTCCACGACTTCACGTGCGGATGTCCGTTGGACTTGTTGAGCTGGAGCGTTGACACGGCGTACTTGTCCCACTCCAGCACCGCCTCATGCCTGAACCCCGCGTCGGCAACGCCGAGCGCGAGCCCACCTGCACCAGCAAACAGTTCCACAGACTTCACTCGGGACTACCCTCCAGGAACTCACGAAGTCGTCTCATCAGCAACTCATCGTCGAGCATCTCGCACTCCCACAGCACGAGCACGCGCCACCCTGCGTCGGTCAGTGCCGTGAGGTTGCGTGCATCTCGTGCTCGGTTCGCCTCCAGTTTGGCCCGCCAGAACTCCACGTTGGAAACAGGCATGCGGAAGTTGGCACACTCGTGCCAGTGCCAGAAGCAGCCACGCACTTCGATGATCGCCCGGCCACGACTCTTCAGCACGATATCCGGTCTTCCCGGCAAGCCCCTCACATGCAAACGATAGCCATAGCCCATCGAGCGCAGCAGTCGCCGAACCTTCAGCTCAAGGCTTGTGTTCTCGGTCGGAACCGCAGCCATTCGTCGGCTAACAGCGGGGTCCGGCTCTGTCGGGCGATCCGCGCACATAGCCCAGTCTAACGCCCGCAGCGGAGTCCTAGACCCTTTCGATCAAGTCAAGGACGCGCGACACGTCGTCGCGTGCCTCGATGTACTCGCTGTAAGCGTGCTGCGCGTGGTTGATCAGCTCGTCGTAGGTGACGTATCGCGCACTCTGCGCAGCAAGTGTGTCTCGCACCGTCTGCGGCTCCTCCAACGGTGTTGGCTGAGAGCCGACGACGCATACCACTTCAATATCGGGGTCTTCGATACTGAAAGACTCACGCAGGCACTTCTTCAGCGCCATACGGTACTTCTGCACCTGCCCAGCGAGTTCAACCGCCGAGACCGTGCGCGAATAGCGCTTGAGCTCGATGATGACGTGCTTGCCGGCCGTGGTTCTGTAACGAATGTCCACTCGCCCATCACGTTCTTCTTGTGACAGTCTCGCGGTCACGGCCGCAAACTCCGTGGTGACACGTTCTTCCATGCGCTCAGAACCCGTCGCTCGCTCCCACGACGGATCGAGGAGCCAGAGGTGGTTGAAGAGGTGCTCTTGAAAGACTGCCTCCTTGGCGCCCGCATCGGAGATCTCCGCCAGCTTCTGTATAACCGCCAGCCTGCCGTTCGCGATGCGGTGATAGTGAACCTGTTCGAGGGAGTCGATGCTTTGGAAGATGTGGTTCAACGCGTCCAGGTCGTTCACGCCCTGCAGCGACTCAAGGGCGGACAGGTTCTGGTTCAGCGCCAGCGTCTCAAAAGCAACGATCCCGTTTCGGTAGAGCTCCTTCTTGTACTCAGGATCGCTCACTGGAAATGACTCGATCTTCGCGAACAGGCGCTGCGCGTACTTCCTGTTGTCGCCCTTCAGCCCCTCATACCACTCCTTGATGGCTGGGTTCTCCTGGGCCGTTTCGGTGGCGTCATCCTTCCGCCAGTCGCCCCACCTGGACTCGATCGTCCGGAGTACTTTCGTGTGCACCCAGTCCCGCAGCATCTCGAAGCGGGGATCCCCCTCGCGCAGATGCTGGCGATCGCTCGTGGACATGTCTTCGAGGTTGTCGTAGTCGAGGAAGTCGGCCCTGATCTCGCCGATGATGTACTTGGTGTAGATGCCGCCGTCCTTGATGTCCTTCAGCAGATCTTCGTGAACTAGTTTCCCCCACGCAAGAAGGGCCAGAGTGTTGTTGCCGTCGTCGATGCTCTTCTGGGTGTCGAAGGTTCCCACCCAACCGGTAACCTTGAAGTCCCACTCATCGTCCACGACCCCGTCAAGGCTGTCATAGCGACGCTTGTTGGTGCAGTAGGTCGCGTATTTCTCACTGTCTTCACCGATGCACCAGAGGTACTCGATCTTCTTGAAGTAGTCCCGGTCCTCAACGGACAGCGGATGCCCATTCACCTCGACGGCAAACCCGTTCTCCGGCCCGATGATGCTGAACCGCCGGGCAAGCCTCCTCCGCAAGAAGCCTTCGGTTCGCTCCGGCGACATCTTCAGATCGCTCAGCTTGATCAGGGTGCCTTGCTCGATCGCTACTTCCTCAACCGCGACTGGCTCGGGATAATAGGAACCGCCGTCGTTCATCGCTTGCTCGATGCCATCCGCACGCATGATCATGCCGCATCGGTCACCTTGTCCGGTGGCGGTGTGGACCTCGATGGTCTTCGCCACAGAGAATAGAGCCAGCTTGCCGATGCCCTTGCGGCCCATCACGTGACGCCCGGAGTCAGTGAATGTGACGTGCTCACGCTTGCGGTAGCCGACGCGCAAATAGCGACCGTTTACTTCATCGACAGTCATGCCGCAGCCGTCGTCGGTGATGGTGATGACCTCGGTGTCGCGATCGATATCGATCGTCACCTTCGATGCATCGGCATCCCACGCGTTCGCAACAACTTCCGAGATCACCGCCGGTATGTTGCTGTAGAGCCCAATGCCCAAGTGGTTAAGCACATTGAGGTCAAGCGTCATCTCGAACGGAGTGCTACTCGTCATCAAGCCCCCTCAAGTGCAACAACAGACTGTCTCCAATGGCGCGGCCGAGCGCGACCGGAACCGCGTTTCCGATGTGACGTGCCACAGTCCCGATCTTGACCTGCGACGTCGCCTCGACGAACTCGTAGTCTCGCGGGAACCCCTGCAGAAGGGCCCCCTCGCGAAGTGAGATGGCACGATCCTGCTCGGGATGCCCCCATCGTCCCGTGCCGAGGGTGTGGAACTGCGTTGTGAGAGTCGGGGCAACGTCATCCCAGCCCAGACGTCCGTAGACACTCGGATACGATAGACCAGTCTCCCTCTTGTGGCAGGGCAGTCTCAACTCCTCAGGCCAGTCGCGCCAGTCACCGCCCGTGGGCGTCGACCTGACCCGCTTCAAGTTGATGCTTGTGAGGCCGGCACAGCGATGAAGTGGGTCACTCGGATCCACGCCGCCAGCTTCCAAGGCGGGCAGCCCCGATATGGTCTGCCGCACCGTCTTGGCCACCGTCCCCGATGGCGCGATCAGCTGGATCTCCCCATGGAGCGACGCCATCAGGACCAGTCGCCGACGACGCTGGGCCGCCCCGTACGCGGCGCTGTTCACCACATCGAACCACACCGTGTAGCCTGCGTCTCGCAGCGTAGCAACAAGCCGCTCGAACACCGGATGCCGCACAAGCGCAGGCACGTTCTCCATAGACGCAACATCCGGGGCCGCGCCGACGACGATGCGGCCGAAGTCCTCGACTAGCCGCCATTGCGAACCGGGACCGGACTTGTTGTACGACGAAAACGGTTGACATGGGGCACAGCCCACGAGAGCGCGGAAGCGGCGATCCGGAAACAGGCCCGCGATGGTCTCGGCACTGGTGTTCGACACATCCAAGCACTTGAAGGTTCCATCGTTGTTTCGCTCATACGCGTACTTGCAGCTCGCGTCGGCGTCGACGCCGACAAAACCCTTGAACCCTGCCTGCTTCAGGCCATGCGTCAACCCGCCGACGCCGCAGAAGAGGTCCACGACGCCGACATCCTGAGCGCGGAACTGTTTGCTTGAGGGTTGGCATTTCATAATGTCAACACCATACCGAAAGTGGGGCCGGGTTGACCCAGAAACCCGCGTCATCACACGGAGCAGGTGCGCTGCAGCGGGCACACGGTGGGGCTAGCCAAGAACCCAGGTGAGGTGAGGTGACTACACGCCACGTGAGATGACGAGGGCCTTGTCTCCACCGATCAGATGCGTGATCACCAGCCCAAACTGATCTTGATCGAAGGCTCCCAGCTCTTCCGGATGCAGTAGGTCCTGTGGTCTGCGAACACGATGATCACGCGTGACGGCCACCCGAGCCCGCTTTGTCCCTGATGGCCCCGGCACCTCTATCAAACCCAACCCTACAACCTCTCCACCCTCATACTGAGATGCGATCGCTCTGGTAGTCCGATCGATGACATCTTCACTCTCGGCAACCGGCGACTCGCCTTCGCCCTCCGTCGTGACCGTTATCGCTAGCCCGTCGATCACGAACCCACCGATCGTGGCGGTGTCGTCCCCATGTGAATGCCACCAGATACCCGATGCGCTGCGAGTCGCAGGCACAGGCGTTCCGTGTTCGCTTTGGAGGTAGTCGACACCGGCAACTCCGACTCGAATGCCGACGACGCCAAGTGCGCGTCCGATCACCGCCGACAGCGCGTCGCCGTCAGTGTTGATCGAGCCGTCCTCGCAGATAGTGATGATGCGATCGAGTTCCTCTTGGCCGAGGTGAACCAGCTGCCGCTCCATGTGACCTCCTGCGGCCAAGGATCACATGACGGGCCAAGGCCGTCTACGTGTCGCGCCTTTCCGGCACCTCGGCAGAGACCTCAGATGCGTCGCCGGCGGCCGGGAAGACGGAGTTGATCATCCGGATATAGCGCTCCGCCAACGCCGCCACTTCGCCGTGTGCCGTGTTGAGAACGAGCTTCATCTGTTCGCTGCCCTCGAGCGGAACGTAGTTGCGACTATCCATATACGCCTCGATGCGGGCGATCGCCTCGCTGTTGTCACCAAGGAAGTCGCGGAAGTCTCGTCCGCCCTTGTCGGCGTTACACCTCCGGCAGCTCGGCACCATGTTGCCTAGACGGTGTTCACCGAGGCTCTCACGGTTGATCGGGATCGCGTGCTCGATCAACAGGTCGCCATCCGCTCCGCAGTAGGCGCATCGGTTGTCGAAGTGCGCTTTGCTCTCGAGCCAGTCACGCTCGCTGAAAGCTTCGGTTCCCAGACTGCTCAAGATGTTGCGAATGAACGCGTTCTGGGCGTTGCCGATGGCGTAGCTGCGGTACCGGGCGTTGGGCCGGCCCGACGTTCGTGCAGAGGTGGCGGTCAGATGACCGGCTGCGCTTCTCGGAGCCGACATCCATTCCTGCTCTCGGGCGAGCGCCTGGGTGCCACTCGCGATGCCGTGCTCTTCGAGGTAAGCGATGAATGCCGATCGATGCTTCTCAACCCACTGGCTGATCACCCTTACGCGCCTCCCGCGAACCATGTAGACATCGGTCCAGAAGCGCTTCGACTCGGCCGGGTCGATGTTCTGCACTTCCTTGCAGAACGGGAAGCTGATGCCGAACGTCCGCTTGGAGTATTCACGGTCAAGCAGCCGGTCGAGCTCAGCGTGATCGCTCGTGTCACAGTAGGCGAAGATGTCCCCGAGGTGGGCCTTCACGAGCTTGCCGATCGCCATTTCCGTCCTCCTGCGCATGTTGTCGCCCACGCGTGTCGGTCCTCTGCCTACAATGGAGCAGAGCGGCTGATCGAACAACATTGGGGGGACCAGTTGGACGCGCAGATCCACGAGGTAGGGAAGCTCTTTCACAACCCGCTGAGGCTTGTCATACCGGTCTACCAGAGGCCGTACGTGTGGAACGAGTCCGACCAGTGGGGTCCGTTGTGGACGGACATTCGCCGTCTCGCGGAGCAGGTGCTTGTCCACGGAACGACGAAGCCGCACTTCATGGGTGCGGTCGTGGTCGACTACGATCCGAAGCCCATCGACTACGCCAAGTGCTACGTGGTGGTCGACGGACAGCAGAGACTGACCACGATCCAGATCTTCTTGGAGGCGTTGGCCGACAACTACGAGTGTCTACGCGATGACGGCTGCGAGGCTGCCCGGATATACGCGGACATGGCGCGGCGGATCACCCGAAACGATCTCATCCGCAACGAAGAGCCCGGCGCACTCTTCAAGGTCTGGCCGATGAACCTTGACCAGCAGTCATTCAGTTCTGTCATGACCGCCGGTTCGCCCGAAGCTCTCAGATCTGAACACGGCGCCGATCCGCGCATCATCGATAGTCGCATCGCCGGGGCCTACACCTTCTTCTACGAGCGCGTCCGCGAGTGGCTTAGCAGCCAGGAGGACAGGGATCTCGCCGTCAAGGCGATGTATGACGTCGTCTACAGCTACCTCCAGATCGTCGTCATCGACTTGAGGGCTTCGGTCGATCCGCAGCTCATCTTCGAGACCCTGAACGCACGCGGCACGCCGCTCACGCCATCGGACCTCATCAAGAACTTCCTGTTCCACCAAGTGCAGATCGAGACGGGCGACGGGGTGGACCTGTACTCGAAGTACTGGCAGCCGTTCGAGGACCGCTATAGCTACTGGAGTCAGGAGATCGGCAAAGGCAACGCGGCACGTCCCCGCCTCGACGTGTTCGTGCATCACTACCTCACGATGAAGACGCGCGACGAGGTCTCGGTCAGGAAGCTCTATCAGGCGTACCGCATGTTCGCCGAGGACACGTCATTGAGCACCGTCGAGCAGCTCATCGAACTCGAACGCTACGGCGAGGTCTACCGGCAGCTCGACCTCCTGCCCCGGGAGAGCAGGGAAGCCGTGTTCATGCAACGGCTCAGGGCGATGGACAACACAACGGTGATGCCGTTCGTCCTCGCCCTCAAGGGGGACAGGTCACTGTCCGACGCCGACAGGATCGAGATCCTCGGCTACCTGGAGTCGTACCTCGTCCGCAGGATGGTCTGCGGTCTCACCGGCAAGGCATACAACCGTGTGTTCCTCGATCTCTTGAAGGCCACGGGCGAGACGGGTATCACGCCGCAGAGCGTGCGCAAGGCAATGCTCAGCTGGACGGAGGACACCAACATCTGGCCCGACAATGAGGCGTTCCGCGCCGGCTGGATGACGAACAAGGCGTACTCGCTCGTAAACGCGCGGATACGCATGATCCTCGACGCGATCGAGCCGTACGTGCGGTCGGACAAGTCCGAGGTCGTCACCTACGTGCAGGACAACCTGTCGATCGAGCACCTTCTGCCGCAGAAGTGGTGGGACAACTACCCTCTGCCGGAGAGGGGCGCAGAAGAGGCGGAGCAGAAGAGGTGGGCACTGCTCCACACATGGGGCAACCTGACGCTGCTCCTGCAGAAGCTCAACTCCTCGGTATCGAACGGTCCTTGGAGCACCGCGAAGGACCTCGCTGACGACAAGGGCAAGAGAGCCGAGATCCTCAGGCACTCCGGTCTCGCCATCAACCGCATGCTCGCGAACTACCAGGAGTGGGACGAGAAGGCGATCGAGGCACGCGGCAAGACCCTCTTCAAGGCCGCGATGAAGGTGTGGCCGAGACCGGAGCCAGAGGCGGACGCGACCGAAACGGGGGTCGCATGATCGCGGCGGCGAGCATCTCGATGGTTCGGGCCGGCGAAAAGGCCCACCTGTACAACGCATGCCGTGAGGGGAGCTTCGTGACGATCGGATGGTTCCACACCCCACCTCGCGACATGACGCGGTGGGAGCCAGACGACGTCCTAAGCTGGATGGCGGTCGACTATCCCATTGGTAAGCCGCACCTCCACCGGGATGGTACGTCCACGCCCTGGACCAAGGCGAAGACGACGCGTGACGCGAACCAGATCAAGCGGTTCCTGTTCTTGATGGACGAAGGATCGCTTGCCACTGTCGCAGCTCCCGGTCTGGAGACGCTCTTGGTCGGGCGAGTCACTCAGCGCTACGACTATCGGGAGTCGAGCACGCTCGGCTCGGTGAAAGATCCGTACCTGCATTTCAAGCCAGTCGAATGGCTCGCGAGTATTGAGCGCCGCGACATGAGCGACGCTCTAGTCGGCTACATTCTTGGTCGCCGATACACGACCGTCTTTGGCTATGACGACGCGGCGGTGGCAGATGAGCTTCGCTCGGCTCTCTAGGCGCTTCGGGCAGCCATGCGAGGCGGTGATATCCGCCAATGGAGCCGTCTTCGGGTGATCTGCTCGCGTTCAGGCGGTTTGCCGACGCGTTCGACGCGGAGAACTTCGACGCTGGGCGCGTTCACTCGTCGGAGGAGGTTGAACCCGGCGTGTACTCGTGGCCATGGTGGGAAGAGTCGCCCATCGTAGGCGAGTGGCATCAGGCGCTGTACGACAACCACGTCATCGACCCCGAGAGCGACTACCTCTCGGAGGACTTCGCCGCGAAGATGCGTCAGTTCGAGGTAGCCCCAGCTCTCCTTGACGGCGCCGACCTCCAAACCATACGAACCGTACTGACCAACATCTCCAGAGGCGATCGCTTCTGCGACGGCTACATGGCCTCGATGTTCGAGAATGGCGTCGCTCAGGCTGCTACGCGACGCCTCGTCGGCCTTGCATCCGCTCCCGGCAACAAGGTTGAGAGGACCGAGCCAGCATGAGCCGCCGATCAAAACGCAACAGGCACCGTAACGTCACGCCGCTCTCGAAGCACGGACGCGACGGAAGCAAGCTGGTTGCGCCGTTCGACGGTATCCCGAACACGGCCCCATCGTCGTGGCTTGATGACGCGCTGCCTGAGTCCTTGTGGAGTGTGCTGCTCGTCGATGGACTGGAGAGGGACTACGCGATCGACGTATTCCGACGTATCGCACACGCTATCGAAGACAAGCGGCTCGCAGTACCTGACGGCGTGATCACGCACTCGTCGCTCGCTCGCGAGCCCGAGTCGGCCTTGTTGCCGCTCATCGAGCTACTCGTCGAGGACCAGGTGGTGGCGGAGGTGCTGTTTCCGCTCACGGTACTGAATGACTTGCCGGGCCATGAACTGTGGGCGCAGTGCCTTGCCGGTTTGGGCGATCTCAAAGAGGCCTGGCCGCGACTCGGATCGGCAGTGTTGACGTCACTCGACCATCAGAGCCAGGAGGCGACCGACTGCCGATGGATGAAGGTCCTGACTCTGCTTGTGTCGGACAAGCTAAGGCTTCCCAGCAAGGAAAGCGTCCTGGAGATCCTGGAGTACCCCAACCGAGGGGACATGCGGAAGGTACGACCGACGATACGCGCATCGGAGATGGCTTTCCGGCAGACCCAGACGACTACCGACTGGCCTGTACTCTTTTGGCGTCAGTGCTTCGCTGAGACGCCCTGCGGCCCACTGTTTAGCTACAACGGCGATCCTCTGCCTGACGCGGTCGGCATCACGATGGATCAGCTCCGCACTCTCAAGTCCCAACTGACTGACGCCTACATGAAGACGCTCGCTGACACCGTCGTTGATGCGCGACGTGACGCTGTGTTCGGCATGGTCGCCTACTCCGCCCGACTTCTCGAAGAGCTTATTCGGCCCGGGATGTCGACGTCGGTGGGTGCGAGGATGACGCTCCGGACGCTCGCCGAGATCGCGATCACGCTGACTTACCTTGTCATGAAGGACGAGGACGAGAAGTGGATGCAGTACCGCAACTACGGGATGGGTCAAGCTAAGCTCGCTTTCATGAAGCAAGAGGGCGTGGACGAGCCCAGCTTCGTGACAGTCGACGCTCTTGAGTCCATGGCGAATGAGGATCGATGGCTCGAGTTCACGTCCATCGAACTCGGCAACTGGGACAAGAAGAACCTCCGTGCGATCGCTGAGGCCTCGAAGACCAAGGACATCTACGATCTCTACTACGACTGGACGTCCCACCATCTGCATGGACACTGGGGCGCCGTCAGAGAGAGCTGCTTCCTTGTGTGCGGCAACCCGCTGCATCGTTTTCACAGGGTTCTGGCCGCTGATCCGGTTCCACTGGGCGATGTCTTCCCGGACGCTGTGCGTGTTGTGGATAGGACGCTGGATGCGGTCAGGCGATGCTATCCCGATGCGGTCATCGACCGGCTGGTGCCAGAGGCCGCGCCCACGAGGAGTGCCCCAGCAGTCGAGGTTGACCCGGCCGGGCCGGAGGCTTCATCCGAGTAGGGCTGATGCGTGGCACGCTTGCTTTTCACAGAAGTTGCGGAGACGCATAGAACGAGCGGCCGTTTCCCCCGGGCGGATAGAGGGTTCCTAGGCCGAACGGACCCCTTCACTGTCCCTTCAGGGGAGCGCCCCTACGGGTCACAGCTCCGCTGGTTGAAGCGGCCAGCCCGCTCAGGCGAGAGGTCGTTGTCGCCAACTAGATGCCCTGGACTCCTGCGTGTTGCGGCATGAGAGAAGTCCGCGGCCGGCCACTGCGAGTGGACGTCGTCAGTAACCGTGGAGTAACCGTCACCAGCCGACAGGGCAAGATCCGAGGGGGTCTCACAAGACCTCGCTTGTGCTTGAGAAGACCCGACAAGCCCTGGTAGGAGCACCATCTGGCTCGTTAGGAAACCTGTGCTCTATCCCCTGAGCTACGAGGGCTTGTGGTGCGCCGCGATGCGCCCGCTCATGGTACTCGACTGAGGTCGTGCGCTCCAGAGCAAGCCCGCCGCCCTGCGCGTGCGCGGCAGTCGATCGAACCGCCGTCATGAGTGACGGTGGTCGCCCTCTTCAACGGCGCTTCAAGGCCTCCAACCAGCATGAACGCTGAATACCACTCTTTTCATGCGCATAGGGCGCCTTCAGTTCATGTTTCTCATAATCCGAGGTCGCAAAGGGCACGTTAATGCTGCGGTATGAATTCGATAACTTCCGTCCACCGGTTGCTGATTGCCACTCGCGATTTCGGGTAGTAACACGCGAGTAGGGACAACGTCTCCATGGAATCTTCACAAACGAACAGTGTGGATCCAACTTCACGAACGAGGGGCGGCGCCGGCGACGCCGGTACGTCCGACGGAATCTCGAAGACAGCGATGCAAGAGGAGGCGAATAGCGGCGGGTGGGTCGTGCGAAGGAGGGGCGCTGAGAGAGGGCGCCTCGCGGAGCCGCAGTGAGCCGGTTGGGCGATACGGCTGCTGCAAGAGCGAGCAAAGGAAGAGGGCGAATGTACAGGAAGACAAGGGCCACAAGGCTCATCGCAGCGCTTATCGCACTGTCGATGTTGCTGATCGGGCCGACTCCGGGCTTCGCCGCCCAGGAGCCGGGCCCGGATACGCAGAGTGCGACTGAACATCGCGCGCGGGTACTGGGAATCCGCGAGCTGCGGCTGCTCCAGGAGGAGCGTGAAGCCGCTGCAGCTCGGCGTGATCTGCAGATCAAGATGGTCGAAGCGCGCAAGAAGGCCTCCGGTGTAGCCGGGGCCTCTATCGCTGCGTCGCTGCCGGGTCCCGGTGGCCAGCCGGACTACTTCGGCACGACCGCGAACTGGGCATTCAGCCCGGAGCTGCGCAAGTTCGTCGACGGTCTGCCACTCGCCGGCCCGGGTGGCGCCAACAACCTGGGTCAGTTCCTCTCGGTCGGCCACCCGGACACCACCACGTACCCGGGTTCTGACTACTACGAGATCGAGCTGCGCCAGTACAGCCAGAAGATGCACAGCGACATGCCGTCGACCACCCTGCGCGGATACGTGCAGACCAACAAAGGCACGGACGGCAGCGGTAACAACACCATCGATCCCGATCCGATCCAGTATGGCGGACCGGTCATCATTGCTCGCAAGGACCGTCCGGTCCGCGTGAAGTTCACGAACGCGCTGCCGACAGGCGAGGCCGGCGATCTGTTCCTCCCGGTCGACAAGACCGTGATGGGTGCGGGCAAGGGACCGTTGGGTTCCAACGTGCCGTCCGGCACGGACCCGTACTACAAAGAGAACCGCGCGACGGTCCACCTGCACGGCGGCCGCACCGTTTGGATCTCTGACGGAACGCCGCATCAGTGGATCACCCCGAAGGACGAGAACACGCCGTATCCCAAGGGCGTAAGCGTGCGCAACGTGCCCGACATGCCGGATCCCGGCGAGGGTTCGATGACGTTCTTCTACTCGAATCAGCAGTCGTCGCGCATGATGTTCTATCACGACCACACTCAGGGCATCACGCGACTCAACGTCTACGCCGGTGAGGCCGGCGGCTACTTCATCCAGGATGAGGCCGAGGACGAGCTCGTGGCCTCCGGCGTGCTGCCGGGCGCCGACGCCGAGATCCCGCTCATCATCCAGGACAAGACGTACGTCGATGCCAGCACCATCGCCAGCACCGACCCGACCTGGAACTGGGGCACCTCCCCCAAGGTCGACGGTGTCCGCGCTCCCAACACGGGCGACCTGTGGTTCCCGCACGTCTATATGCCGGCACAGAACCCGGCCGATCCTTCGGGCATGAACGCCAACGGGCGTTGGCACTACGGCCCGTGGTTCTGGCCGCCCACAAAGAACATCGACTTCCCGCCGATCCCGAACCCCTACTACGATCCGGTCAACGCGCCGTGGGAGCCGCCGCTGATGCCGGCGATGCCCAACCCGTCGACCACCGGTGAGGCGTGGTTCGATACCGCGGTCGTCAACGGAACCGCGTTCCCGACGCTCAACGTCGATCCCAAGGCGTATCGCCTGCGGATGCTCAATGCGGCCAACGACCGCTTCTTCAACCTGCAGCTCTACGTCGCCGACCCCAGCCGCACCACGACCTGGGCAGGCGAGACCGAGGTCAAGATGGTTCCGGCTTCGGTGACCCAGACCTACTTCCCCGAGGGTTGGCCGACTGATGGCCGTGCCGAGGGTGCTCCCGATCCGCGCCTCGCGGGTCCGGACTTCATCCAGATCGGCACCGAGGGCGGCTTCCTGCCCAAGCCTGCGATCATCCCGCAGCAGCCCATCACGTGGCTGATGGACCCGGCGGCCTTCGCGTTCGGTACCGTCGACAAGCACACCGTGCTTCTCGGTCCGGCGGAGCGCGCCGATACCGTCGTCGACTTCTCGCAGTTCGCAGGGAAGACCCTGATTCTGTACAACGACGCTCCGGCGCCGTTCCCCGCGCCCGACCCCAGGCTCGACTACTACACCGACTCCGAGGATCTGACCGACGTCGGTGGCTACTGGGGCACCAAGGCCGGCTACGGCCCGAACACGCGCACGCTCATGCAGATCAAGGTTGACACGACCACGACTCCCAATCCGCCGGCGTATGACCTGGCCGCGCTCGAGGCCGCGTTCGCTTCCAGCGACACCACGGCCGGCGTCTTCGCGAAGTCGCAGCACCCGATCCTGGTGCCCGACGAGCGCTACAACTCGACGTACAACGCCACGTTCACCCCGGATCCGTACGTCCGCATCTACCAGAACGACATGACCTTCAAGACCATCGCCGACACCACGGTGACCGTGCCGCTCGAGCCCAAGGCCATCCAAGATGAGATGGGCGAGGCGTTCGACACGCAGTACGGTCGCATGAGCGGCAAGCTGGGCCTTGAGATGCCGTTCACGAACGCGGGCAACGCGAACTTCATGCTCTACAGCTTCTTCGACCCGCCCACGGAGTTCGTGAAGGACACCATGACGCCGCTGTCGCCTGTGATGGGTGACGGCACGCAGATCTGGAAGATCACGCAAAACGGCGTCGACACGCACCCGATGCACTTCCACCTGTTCGAGGTGCAGCTGATCAACCGTGTCGGCTGGGACAACATGGTCTTCCCGCCGGACGACAACGAGCTGGGCTGGAAGGACACCGTGCGTGTCAATCCGCTCATGGACACGATCGTGGCCCTGCGCCCGATCGCTCCCAAGTCGCCGTTCGGTGTGCCGGACAGCGTGCGTCCGCTCGATCCGACGATGCCGCTGGGTTCCGACCCCGGGTTCTCGAACCTGGATCCGAACACCGGTGAGCGTCTGACGACTCCGATCACGAACCAGATGTACAACTTCGGCTGGGAGTACGTGTGGCATTGCCACATCCTGAGCCACGAAGAGATGGACATGATGCGTCCGATCAAGTTCGAGGTCGAGACGGTCAAGGCCATCGCTCCCTCGCTCACGGCAACCGGTTTCCCGGATGCTCCCATCACCCTGACCTGGACCGACGGCACGCCGGGGGACGTTCCTGCAACGTGGGGTAACGCCGCCAACGAGATCGGCTTCCGAGTCGAGCGTGCGACCGTCGCAGCCAACGGGTCGGTCGGGCCGTACACGGTCATCGCTCAGCCTCTGGCCAACTCGACGAGCTACGTCGACACGACCACGGCTCTCGGCGTGACCTATCGCTACCGCGTCGTGGCCTACAACGCGCAGGGCGACACCCTGTCCAACATCGTGACCGTCGCCCCGCCGGCAGCGAGCCCGAGCAACCTGGTCGGCACGCTGCAGGATGGACCGCGCGTGCGCCTGCAGTTCAACGACAACTCGGCGAATGAGACAGGGTTCGTCATCCAGCGCTCGACCAACGGCGGCGCCTACTCGAACCTGACCACCATGACCGCTCAGGCCGGGACGGGTACGCGCACGTACAACGACAACGCGGTGACTGCGGGCAACACCTATGGGTATCGGGTCAAGGCCATCACCGGTCAAGGCTCGAGCGGCTGGACCAACGAGGTCACCGTCAACGTGCGGATGCTCGCTCGCATCAGCGGAGCGGACCGCTATGTCGTCTCGCTCAACATGGCCAAGAACGCGTTCGGCGCGACGTTCCCCGGCGTGACGCATCTGGTCGTCGCGAGCGGTGAGGATGCCGCCCAGGCGGACATCCTGGCCGCATCGGGACTCGCAGGCACGTTCAACGCTCCGATGCTGATCGTGCAGCAGGGCTCACTCAGGACCGATATCGCGAACACGATCGCCGCGATGCCGGCCGGGGTGAAGGTCCACATCGTCGGCGGCACCGCCTCGGTGTCCAGCGCGGTCCAGACCGCGATCGACAACCTGCCCAACACGGGCACCGTGGATCGCATCGCTGGTGCCGACCGCTACGCGGTTGCGGCTGCGGTGGCCTCGCGCATGAAGACCGAGCTCGGCTCCGGGATGCCGACGACCACTATTCTGGTCAACGGCAATCTCTCGACCTCAGTCTTCGACGCCCTGACGGCCTCGCCGATCTCGTGGAAGAACCGCTTCCCGGTCCTGTTGGTCACCGATACCGGTGTGCCGGCGTCCACGAGCAACGCACTGACGACTCTCGGCCTGACGAACCGCTACATCATCGGCGGTCCGGCGTCCGTGCCGGAGTCGGTCCGTACGTCGCTGGGCATCCCGGTCGGCAAGCGGATCTCGGGTGCTGACAGGTACTCGACCGCAGCGGCAGCGGCATCCCGCGCCAAGGCTGAGGGCTGGCTCTCCAACGTGTACTTCGGGTTCTCCTCGACGGTACCGGACGCAGCCACGGGCGGTGCGTTCATGGGCAAGCGGGACGGTTCGCTGCTCTACGTGACCTCCGCCTCCGTGCCGAGCGGCACGTCGAACTTCCTGACGGCCAACAAGGCCGGCGTCACCGGCGGCTATGTGCTGGGTGGCACGACCTCGGTTCCCGAGTCGGTCCGCCTGCAGCTGATGGGCTTCATGCAGTAGTCCACGGCACCACGCAAGACGCCGAGAGGGCGGGTCGCGCAAGCGGCCCGCCCTCTCTCTTCGGTACCGAACGGTACCGGGCGCCTACTTCAACAGGTTACGGAAGGTCGTCTCGGTGGCGGGGGTCATCGACACGGGCCCGCCGAAGATCCACCCGGAGACGATCGAGGACTTGTTGCTGGTGATGAAGCTCTTCGGAGCGGCCTGCATGACGCTCGTGCTGTCCGTGAACACCAGCACGCCACCACGCTTGCCGATGAAGGCGCCGCCGGTCAGTGAGTCAGGTAGCTTCGAGGCGAGACCGACGTTGGTCGTCGACAGCCATCCGTTGGCCGGGGCGATGGCCGCGTTCGCGATGTCACACGACGCGACGTACCGGTTGGTCGACCCGGTGAGACGCTTCGTGCCGCCGACCGACGTGTACACAGAGGCGCCGATGTAGCGGGGGGCACTCACGATGTAGCGCGGCTTGCCCGCACCCACGGACTTGAGGGCGGACTGGACGCTCGCGGGAACGCTGTCCGTCTTCACGCCGAGCATCGGCATGTGATCGCGAGCCGCGATGGGGCTTGCCGCGAGCGCATCGAAGAAGGCATCGGGCTTCTCGGCGCACACGATGAGTACCCCGGGGATGGAGTCTTTGCCCAGGATCAGCGCCATGCGGTTCGCTATGTTCGCTGTCACCGCGTAGCGGTCCGCACCGCTGATCCGGTCGACGCCTCCGACATAGGCGATCTTGCTCATCTGCGTACGCAGCGCCTCCGGGACCGACGCGGGTCCGCCTACGATGTGGATGCGAACGCCATGGTTCGCCGCAGCGAACGCGCGGAGCGCGGTCGCGGTCGGCGCCTGCAGCTTGGCTGTGGTCGTCAGCAGGATCGGCGCGTCGTACGCCCCCGCCAGGCCTGCGGCTGCCAGTGGGTCTGCGGAGGCGCGGTCCTCGCCGCATGCGACGATCAGGTGCTTCTGCCCGTTCTTGTCGGCGGGAAGCACCCAGCCCGGGTACGCGGCCTTGGCGATGTTGACGGCCACGTCGTAGCGGGTGGCTCCCTGCAGCCGCGTCACGCCCCGGACCACAGTCGAAGCGATCTGGGCGGAAGCGACCGATGACGGCGCACTCTCGCGCCCGAGGTTGTTCAGCGCCGTGACGCGGTAGTGATACCTGACACCCGCGCTCGCCGAGTAGTCCGTGTGTGTCGCCGTGCTCACGACCGAGCCTGTCAACAGCGCGAACGGCCCACTGGCAAGGGTGCTGCGGTAGACGCGATAGCCCGAGACGTTCGCCTCCGGGCATGCCACCCAGTTCAGGCGGATGGACGAGGTCGCCGCTACCGCGGCCAGCGACGTGGGCGCGCTCGGGGCGCCAGAGCCACCCGGTTCGGTGACGGTGAAGTTGACGGTAGAGCGGCCGGTGTTGCCAGCCGGATCGGTCGCGGTGACGATCAGGGTCATCGCGCCCCAGCCCGGCATGGACGTGCCAAGGCCGTACACATCGCCGTTGAGCGTCGCCGACAGGACCGCCCCGGCGTCCGTGGACGAGGCCGTGGGAGTCACCGTGTACGGGTAGTTCCCGCCCTCCGAGACGCCTCGGACGGTGACGTCGGGGGCGGTCGTATCGAGCACGATCGTATCTGCGAGCTCTAGAACGCGGCTGAGAGCATCGCGGTACTGCGCCCTGACCGTCTTCGTGCCGTCCCCAGGCGTGAGCGTGACCGCGCGACTTGGCGAGTAGCCGGTCCACGAGCCGAAGCCGGTGCCCGGATCGATGCGCATCTCTGTCGCTGAAGGCACCGTCGAATCAAGCGTCGTGGCCGTGGACGTCGCGTAGACGGCGCCCGCCGCCAGGCGCATCTGGCCGACGAGGCCGCTCGTGTCGATCGTGAACGTCAGCACCTGCATGGTCGTGTTGCCCGCGGGATCTGTGACGCGCACGCTCAGCGCGTGCGTTCCGGCGGTTCCCACCGGCGTGCCGGACGAGTAGGGGACACCATCCAGAGTCGCCGCCACGCTCGAGCTGGGATCGGCTGACGAGAAGACCGGCGTGACGGTCGTGGCGTAGGAGGCACCGGAGGTGACACCGGTGATGGTGAGCGAGGGTGCCGTCGTGTCGAGCAGGATGGTGTCGGTCAGCTGCAGCGAGTTGCCCGCGCGGTCGCGGAAGCGGGCGACGACCGTCTTGAGTCCGTCGCCGGAGCCCAGCGCCACCGTGCGCGTCGCGGCGTAGGCTGACCATTCCGAGAAGCCCGACCCCGCGTCCACGGCGATCTCCGCGGCACCCGAGACCGTCGATTCGAGCGAGACGACGGTCGAGCTTGCGTAGACGGAGCCTCGCGCCAAGACCGTGGTGCCGGTCGGTGCGACCGAGTCGACGCTGACCGTCACCGATTCGACCGGCGACAGGTTGCCGGCGAGGTCGGTCGCGCGGAACCACACGGTCGTGGTCCCTTCACCGGCGGCCAGTGGCGCCATGTAGGGGTTCCACGGGCCGGCGCCGGAGGCGAGGCTGTAGACGAGCGTCGCCGGCTCATCGGCGTAAAGGGTCACGAGGGGAGCACTACGGTAGATGCCGGCCAGTCCGTCGGGCGCCGACGGGCTCAGCAGGGCGAACGCCGCGGGAGGATCGCTGTCGGGGACCGTGGTGTCGAGCGTGATCGTGTCGGTGACGGAGGCAAGGTTGCCCGTGTCGTCGACGTACTCCGCCGTGACCTGCTTGACGCCGTTGCCCGCGGGGACGGTGATCACCACGGAAGGTGCGTACATGCGCCAGCCACCGAACCCCGTCCCGGCGTTCACGCGCATCACGGCCGCTTCGTCCATCGCGGAGTCGACGGTCACGGTGGCGACCGATGTGAGTGCGGCACCGCCGTTGATCGCCATGCCGCCGGTGGGCGCCTGCGTGTCGATCGTCAGCGCCGCGGTGCGCGGAAGCTCGACGTTGCCCGCAGCGTCTGCCGAGTAGTACTCGACCGAGTGGTCTCCATCACCGGAGAGGGTGAACGGCCCGGCGTACGCCAGCCACGGGCCCGCGTCGACCCGGTAGTACGTCGCAGCCACTCCGGACAGGGCGTCAGCAGCCGCGAGCGTCACGTCGGCCGACTCGGAGGTGGGCGAGGACGGCAGGAACGCCGTCGTCAGAGGAGGCGTCTTGTCGATGCGCGGGTTGACCGCCTGGGTCGTCTCGACGTTGCCCGCATTGTCGATCGCGTTGTAGCGCAACGTGTTCGTGCCCTCGGCCGAGATCGCGATGGGCGCGGTATAGGTGGTCAGAGCCCCACCGTTGAGCCGGTAGACGATACGGGCCACGCCCGACATGGAGTCTGTGCCGGCGAGTGCCACGGCCAGGTCGTTTCGGGACCAGCCATCCGGCGCGTCGTTGGACGAGCTCGGCCGGGACTTGTCGATGCGGATCAGCGCTGTCTTGGTCGTCTCGACGTTGCCCGCGATGTCTGTGGCGAAGAACTGCAGGGTGTTGGTCCCCTCGGCGCTGACCGATATCGGACCGGTGTAGGTCGTCAGCGCCGAGCCGTTGAGCCGGTACTGCCGCACGGATACGCCGGACAAGGCATCCGATGTCGTCAGTGACACAGCGGTCCCCGTAGCGATCCATCCTGCGGGTGCGTTGCTCGTCGTCGCGGGAGGCGTCTTGTCGATGCGCGCATTGGCGGTCTGAGTGGTCTGCACGTTGCCCGCGACGTCGACGGCGTAGTATCGCAGCGTGTTCGTGCCTTCGGCCGAGATCGCGACCGGCGCGGTGTAGGTCGTGAGCGCCCCGCTGTTGAGACGGTAGTAGACCGCCGCCACGCCCGAATGGAGGTCGCCTGCGGTCACCTTGACCGTGACGTCGGTGCGCGACCAGCCGATGGGCGCGTCGTTGCTCGAGCCCGGCTTGGTCTTGTCGATGCGCACGGTTGCGGTCTTGGTCGTCTCGCGGTTGCCGGCGCCATCGACCGAGCGGTACTCGAGGGTGTTGGTTCCTTCGGCCGTCACGGGCACGGCGCTCGTGTATGTCGTGAGCGCGGAGCCGTTGAGGCGGTAGTAGGTGGTGACCGGTCCGCCGGAGTCGTCGCTTCCCGACAGCGTGACGATGGTCCCCGTGGTCAGCCACGAGTCCGGCGCGTTGTCGGTGGTCACCGGAGGCACGGTGTCGGGCGCCGGACCGGAGTCGATGCGGATCGTCGCGGTCTTGGTGGCCTCGCGGTTGCCGGCCACATCGCGCGCGAAGTACTCGAGCGTGTTGGTGCCGGGGGCTGAGACCGGTACCGGACCGGTGTAGGTGGTCAGCGCCGAGCCGTTCAGCCGGTAGTGACGTGACGCGACGCCCGATATGGTGTCCGAGCTCGTCAGCGTCACCGCGGTCGCGGTCGTGATGGGCGAGACCGGCGCATTGTCCGAGGTGACCGGCGGGGTCTTGTCGATGCGGATGGACGCGGTCTTGGTGGTCTCGACGTTACCGGCGGTGTCGGTCGCGAAGAACTGCAGGGTGTTCGTGCCCTCCGCGCTCACGGAGACCGGACCCGTGTAGGTCGTCAGGGCCGAGCCGTTGAGCCGGTACTTGCGCAGGGCCACTCCCGACACGGAGTCCGAACTCGTCAGCGACACAGCCGTTCCGGTCGTGATCCAGCCGGCCGGGGCGTCGCTCGTCGTGGCCGGCGGCGTCTTGTCGATGCGCGGGCTGACGGACTGCGTCGACTCGACGTTGCCGGCGACGTCGACCGCGTAGTACTGCAGCGTGTTGGTGCCCTCGGTGCTGACGGAGACCGGCACGGTATACGTCGTGAGCCCCGAGCCGTTGAGCCGGTAGAAGACGCGCGCGACACCAGAGACCAGATCGCTTGCGGAGATCGCGACCGACAGGTCCGTGCGAGACCAGCCGGCCGGCGCGTTGTTGGCCGACGTGGGGCCTGCTTTGTCGATCCGCACGACCGCGGTCTTGGTGGCCTCCTTGTTGCCCGCCTGGTCCACGGAGAAGAACCGAAGCGTCGTGGTGCCCTCGGCAGATATGGCGAACGGCCCGGCGTAGGCCGCGTAGTTCACCCCGTCGAGGCTATAGCTCGTCGATGCGGCATCGGCGCTCGCCGTCAGCGTGATCGTCGTGTCCGTCGTCCGCCACGTCGCGGGTGCGTCGCTTGTCGTCGACGGGGCGGTCCCATCGACACCGATCGTCTGCCCGAGATTCCCGGACGTGATCGTCGTCGGCACGCCGACCGTGTGTGTGGTGACGGAGACGTCGCCGCTGGCGACGCGGCTTCCCAGGAAGCGCCCGTCGGTGGCGGCCGGACCCAGACGGTAGACCACCCACATCGATGCCGGCGTGGTCGCCGCGACCGTCGTTGAGACGGAGCCGAACGTCACCACCGAAGATCCGTCACCGGCGTCGGCCGCGAAGCTCTTCGGCGTGTCCACCATGGTGTCTGCAGCGTCGAAGTGCCCGCTGCCGTCGTCGGCGAACAGGGCGACGCTCGCGACATCGGAGCGCAGGGAGGCCGCGGTGTCGAGTCCACGCAACGTCACCGTGCTCACCTTGACCGGGCCGCCCGAAGCCGTGAAGCGCAGCTCGTCGACCGCGACGAGAGAGCCGGGGCGTGCCCACACGGGCGCCGAGAAGCCCGGCCAACCCGGGCTGTTGCCCTGGGTGACCGCGAGATAGGGGCGACCGCCCGAGAAGAACGAGGCGGTCTGGGTCGTCTCGATGAAGGTGCCGTGCAGGTCGAGCAGCCCGTCCGGAGCGACATTGACCGAGTAGGAGTAGGGCACGGCGGTCGTCTGCGCGGTCGTGGTCAGGTGCAGTGTGCGCTGATCGGCGTCGAGTACCGCTCCCGAGGCGGTGAGCCCGCCCGTGAACGAGACCTGGGAGAGGTAGCCGGCCGCGGTCGACGCCTCGATCGCCTCCGAGAACCGGAGGTCCACGTGTGTCGGGTCGGGGGCCACCGCGTACATGAGCGTCGGCCCCATGTTGTCGACGTGCACCAGGTTGCGGGTGATGGGGGCGCCCATGTTGCCTGCGGCATCGACCGGGGTCGCTCGCACGGTGTAGGTAGGAGATCCATCCTGCCGCTGTGGCAAGAGATCCCACGTGTAGCTCCAGTCATCGGTACCGTCCGCGGTCAGTACCGCCGCGCTGCCCGCCCATGCCGAACCGGTCCACCACAGCCCGTCGCTGTCACGACGGATGGTGAGCTCGGTGTGATGCGGCCCGGCACCTGAGTCGGTCGCAGTCCCGTCGACGCTGGTTGGAGAGGGGTCGATCAGGGTGTCGCCGTCGGCGGCGGGCGTCACCCATGTGGCGGTCGGCCCGACGGTGTCGATCGTGAAGGTGATGCCTCGCGTCGCGTTGTTCGTCGTGTAGGCGGCGTTGGTTGAGAAGGTGGTCACGGCTGACGAGGCGGTCTGCCCGTTCACCGCAGCCGCGGAGAACGAGTAAACGACGAGGTACTGGTGCGACGAGAAGTCGTCGGCGGCCAGCAGCTGCGTCCGGCCCGCATCGAAGTTGACCCGCGCGAGCGTCCCCGTGAACACCGCCGGCGTGGAGTTCAGTGCGACATCGGCGGCGCTCAATGCCCCGTCCATGTCCACGTCCTCGTAGACGCGCACCCCGGTGACGAGCGAAGCGGTTCCGGTGTTGTCGATCGACACGCCGGTCACTGTCGTCGGGTTCGAACCCTGGGTTCTCGTGAGGACGAACCGGTCGACCGCGGCCGACTGGCCCGGTCGCACGAAGCCGGGATCGGGCAGTCCGTTGGAGCCCAGCGCGAGTCGGGTCGGGACGAAAGCGCCGATGGTATAAGGGACACTGGTCCCGCTCCCGCTCTCCGCGCTCGTGGAGACCGTGAGAGAGAACGTATCGCCGGGGGTGCTCGGGTTGCGCAGTCCGAAGCCGCGCTTGAACACGATGGCGACCGGGCCGGGCGGTGCGATGGTCATCGTCGTGGGCATCGACATCGTCACGGTTCGCCCGCTCACGCTCAGCGCCGACGGTTGAACCCCGTTGATCGTCACGTTAGCGGCCGTGCCGGTCCCGGGCACCGAGGTGTCCGCGGGAAACACGCAGGTGATGGTGTTGGCTCCGGCGGCGGTGTTACCCGAAAGCCGACCCTGGCTGCCCAGCAGGAAGCCGATGGTGTAGGTGGTCGTGGCCGAGACGGTCGAGGTGTCCGGGCGGGTCGTGATGTTGGTGACCGGCACCGGGTTGCTCACGAGCCCCCCGGCGGGCAGCACCCATTTGATGGGGAACTCGCCGGCCGAAGTCGTCATCGTCCCGACGATCGAGTAGGGCCCTGCGGCCCCACCCGCCGCGGGACGTGAGGGGCTGCGCACGCCGTCGACCGCGATCGAGAAGTTCTTCTTGTTCCGGTTGACCTGCTTGCGCCACAGGATCGTGATGCGCCGGCCGCTCACCGTGTAGTTGCCCGTGATACGCAGGGACGGGATCGAGACCCCCGTGACGCCGCTGAGGTCGGCATTGGCCGGGAACTCCAGCACCGTCGGCATCGTCGTCGAGATCGTCTCGGGCGGCTTGTTGGCGGTCGTCATCGTGCCCAGCGTGTAGCGGGTCACCGCGTTCACGTAGGTGCTCCCCGGCGTGGCCGTCGGGGAAGCGGAAGTGGACAGGGCGTAGGCGACGCCCAGAGACGCCACAGTCACAACCGCCGCGGCAGCCGCAACACGCGAGAGCATGCTCAACGGGCGCTCGCTGCGTACCTCATCACCATGGGTGCTCATGCCGGTCCGGCCTCCTCGGCGAGTACTCGGTGCACGTGCGTTCCTTATTATCGGCGTTCACAGCCGCCTCGATTAGCCGCCTGGGCCCCAGCGCCGTCCCTGTCGTGCGCGCTGCTATCCTGAGCCGATGAACGATTCCGCCCCGACTTCGACACGCTGCTCGATCACCGACTCCCTCAAGGGGTTCGCGATCGCGTGCGTCGTGCTCGGGCACTCCGTGCTCAGGACGGTCCCGGATCCGCCCTCGAACCCCGTCTACCTGGCGCTTCTGGCCTTTGAGATGCCGCTGTTCATGTTCCTGTCGGGCTACGTCTTGCCCGGGCGGGTACGTTCGCCGCGTGGCCGCTGGACCGCAGAGCGTGCGGTGCGCCTCATGGTCCCGTTCCTGGTGTGGCAGTCGATCTTCTTCCTCTCGCGGCGCATCGGCTCTCCCGTCTCGGCGAGCATCGGCGATACGGTGCTTGGCATGCTCGCGAGCGTGGGACGGGCTCTGGCGTTTCCCGCGACCGGGCTGTGGTATCTGCCGGCGCTCGCGATCTGCTCCGCGCTGGTTGCCGCGCTCTACCCGCTGCGCGAGCGTGTCTGGGCGTTCGTCGTGCTCGGCTGGGCGGCGCTACTGGCCGCCGAGTGGGCGCTGGCCGCGACCGGCGTGCGCGGCGACTTCGGCGTCGCCAAGGCCGCGACCCACTGGCCGTACTTCGCAGCCGGTTTCGCCTTCGCCCAGCTCGGCCGAGACGTGCGCCTCCCCGGCACGCGCGGCCTGAGCTGGCTGCTCGTCTACCCGCTGCTGGCCGGACCCGCCTACGCCGCGATCCTGCAGCTCGGCGGGCTGCTCACGCAGGGCCTGCGGATCGTCCTCGGCCTGCTCGGCATCGCGTTCTCCGTCGTGGCGCTCAACCTCGCCGAGAAACCCGCCCGGCTGCTGCATCTCGACGTGCTCGGCAAGCTCACGCTGGGCATCTACTGCTCGCATTGGCTGTTCCTGCGCGTCGACTTCGGCGACGGGGTGCTCGGTGTCGCGGCGCGCTTCGCGTTCACGCTCGCGTGCTCGACCGCGCTGAGCTGGGCGATCACGCGTTGGGCCCCGGCGCGCGCGGTGCTTCTCGGCGAGTGGCCGCGCAAGCGGGCGGCGGTGGTCGCGTGAGCGCGGCCAAGCAGCGCGACTTCGCGCTCGATGCGCTCAAGGGTTTCGCGATCGCGTGCGTGGTGCTCGGCCACGCGTTGCAGCGCAACCTCGAAGGCGGCGGTTCGAGCCTGCCGATGATGGCGCTCGGGGCGTTCGAGATGCCGCTGTTCATGTTCCTGTCGGGCACGGTGCTCGCAGGCCGCGTGCACGCACCGCGATGGCGCTGGGTGCTCGACCGCGCCGTGCGCCTGCTCGTGCCGTTCGTCGCGTGGACGGCGATCCACTACGCGCTCGCGGGCGTTCCGACGCAAGGCTTCACGCCCTACATCGACTTCTCTGGCGGCCCGCTGGCGTACCTCGCGCGCACCTTCGCGGCGCCGGCTGCCGGGCTGTGGTACCTGCCCGCGCTGTTCATCTGCTCGGCGCTGCTGGCGCTGCTCTACCCGCTGCGCAGCCGCCCGGTGGTGCTCGCGGTCGCGGGCTGGCTGCTGCTGGCCGGCGCTCTGTACGCCCGCGGCACCCTCGGCATCGCCGGGGACTACGGGCTGCTGCGCGCCGCCGAGTACTGGCTGTTCTTTGCCGCGGGCTTCGGCTGGGCCGAGCTGGGCCACACCCTGCGCTTCGAGCGCCCGATGCGCTGGGCCTGGCTGCTGCTCTACCTGCCGATCGCGCCGTTCGCCTTCACCGCCGCCGCGTCGCTGGGCTGGCCGGGCTCGGTCCTCGCGCGGCTGGCCGTGGGGCTGGCCGGCGTCGCCTTCTCGGCCGCCCTGATCTCGCTCGCCGAGAAGCCCGCTCGGGCGCTTCGCCTCGACAAGCTCGGCGGGCTCACGATGGGCGTCTACTGCGTGCACATGGTGTTCCTGCGCCCGGGAATCGGTGAGGGCGCGGTGTCAGTGCTGGTCTCGTGGGCGGTGGCGCTGCTCGCGTCAGTCGCGGTGACGCTCGTGCTCAAGCGCATCCCGGTGGTGCGCGGCGTGCTGCTCGGCGAGTGGCCGCGACCTCAGCGCGCGAGCGCGCGCTCGTAGCTGCCCAGCAACGTCTCGGCGGCGGCGCGCGGAGTGTTGCCGGTCGCAGCCTCTCGTGCGGCGCGCCCCATCGCGTGCGCGCGCTCCCGGTCCGAGAGCAGCTCCGCGAGCGCGGTGGCGAGCGCCCCGGGCTCGCGCGCGGCCAGCAGTCCCGTCGCTCCGTGAGCGATGCGGTCCTCGAAGCCGGCGACGCGGTAGCCGACCGACGGCGTCGCGCAGGCGGCCGCCTCCACCACGGTGAGCGGCCCGACCTCGGCCGGTGACGCCGAGACGTGCACGTCGGCCGCGCAGTACCAGCGCCCGAGCTCGGCGGGCTCGAGCGCGCCCAGGAACCGCACGGTGTGCGAGAGGCCCAGCCGCTTCACCGCGGCGTGCAGGTGAGCAGCCCGCGGGCCGTCGCCGGCGATGGCCAGCAGCGCTCCCGGAGCCAGATCGCGGGCGGCCTCGAACTCGGCGACGAGGTCGTCGAGGCCCTTCTCGGCGGCCACGCGTCCGGCGTAGAGCGCCAGCGGGAGGCCGGCGTCCAGCCCGAGTGCCTCACGTGCTTGCGAGCGGGGGAGCGGGGAGAGCCGCTCGTCGTCGACGGGGTAGACGCAGCGCTCCACCGGTGCCGAGACGCCCCAGCGCTTGAGCGTCGCCGCGATGGCCGACGAGGGCGCCAGTACGCACGCGCACCGGTCGAAGAAGCGTCGCATCATCTTGCGCCCGAGCGCGGTGCCGGTGGGGCGCAGCGCGGCCGGGGCGTAGTCGTCGAGGTAGCCGAGGTAGTCGGAGTGCGCCGTGGCGACGAAGGCCGCACCGCTCGTCTCCGCGAGATTCGCGGCGGCGGGGCCGAGGATGACCGGATGGTGTGCGTGCACGACGTCATAGCGCCGGGCGCGAACCGCTCGCGGCGGCCGAAGCGACAGCGGTGCGGGGAACCCGGCGGCGAGCTGTCCGGCTCCGCGGGTCGCGAACACGCCCTCGAGCCCGGGATCGGTGACCGAGACCGTCCACACGTCGACGTCGCAGCCCAGCTCGCGAAGCCCCGCCGTCCAGCCGGCGGCCGAGACGGTCACGCCGTTGCGCACCGGCAGGTAGGTGTTGGCCACCATCAGGACGCGCACGGCGCCCGCGCCTTACGGTGTCTGCGCGGGCTGGTCGACGGTGATGGTCACCGTCGAGCCGCGGTCGGCCTTGGCGCCGCCGGCGGGCGACTGGTTGATGACGTTGCCCGAGCCGCTCTGGGTCTGGTACGTCACAGCCACCTTGAAGCCGGCGTTCTCGAGCTCGGAGCGCGCGTCAGCCTCGGTCTGGCCCATCACGTTGGGGACGCTGACCTGGCTCGGGCCGAGCGACACGGAGATCGTGACGGTCGAGCCCTTCTCGACCTGCAGTCCGGCCGAGGGGTTCTGGCTGTAGACGTTGCCCTTGCCGACCCGGTCGCTGTAGCCCTCCTTGACGGCGACCTTGAAGCCGGCCGCACGCAGGGCCTCTTCGGCTTCGCCGCGGCTCTTGCCGATGACGTCCGGGACCTTCGAGACCTCCGGGCCGAGCGATGTGGTGTAGCGCACCGCGTCGCCCTTGGCGATCTTGTCGCCCGGCTGCGGGTCTTGGGCGAAGATGGTCCCGGCCGGGAATGAACGGTTGAACTCGCCCGGCAGCGCCGAGCCGGTCAGTCCGGCGTCGGCGAGCGCCTGCTGCGCCTCTGCTTCCTTCAGGCCGATGAGCTTGGGCACCTCGACCATCTCCGGTCCCTTGCTCACGACGAGCGTGACGGCGCTGTCGCGGTCTGCGACCACGCCTGCCTCCGGCGACTGGCTGATGACCAGGCCCGCGGCGACGTCGGCGCTGTTCTCTTCCTTGACCTCACCGACGGTGAACCCGGCGGCGTCGATGGCGATCTCGGCCTCGGCGCGGCTGAGCCCGACGACGTTGGGCACCTCGGCGCCGAAGTCGAACAGTCCCATCGCCCACGCCACACCCAGTCCGCCGGCGATCAGCAGCACGGCGATGAGGATCCACGGCCACACGGGGCGCTTCTTCTTCGCGGGCGGCCTCGGCCCACCGGGCGGGGTCGTGCGTGCGGAGTCGCCGTTCACCTGCGGCATCACGGCCGTGGCGGAGGCGTCGTCGTCGCCGGCGGCCGCGACTCCGGCAGCAGCGGCGGCCACGCCCGCTACCGCGGTGCCGTTGACGACCGCGAGCAGGTCGCGGCGCATCTCCTCGGCGGTTGCGTAACGGTCGGCGACGTTCTTCTTCAGCGAGGTACCGATGATCTTCTCGAGTCCGCGGTCCACGCCGGGCACGTAGTGCGAAGGCGGGAGCGGCTTCTCGTTGACCTGCTTGAGGGCGACGGCCACGGGCGTGTCGGCGTCGAAGGGCAGCAGCCCGGTGACCGCCTCGTAGAGCACGATGCCGAGCGAGTACAGGTCCGACTGCGCCTTGAGCTCGCGGCCCTGGGCCTGCTCGGGGCTCACGTAGTGCGCGGTGCCCAGCACCGACCCGGTCTGGGTCATGGTGGTGTTGCCGGCGCGCGCGATGCCGAAGTCCATGACCTTCACCGAGCCATCCGGCGTGACCATGATGTTGTGCGGCTTGATGTCGCGGTGGATCACGTCGTAGCCGTGAGCGACCGACAGCGCCGAGCAGACCTGCGCGCCGATCTCGGCGACGCGCTTGGAGGGCATCGCGCCGTTGTTCTCGATGATCGACTTGAGGTCGGTGCCGCGCACGTACTCCATGACGATGTAGTACGTGTCGCCGTCCTGGCCCCAGTCGTAGATGTTGACGATGTAGGGGGACTGCAGGTTCGCGGCCGCCTGGGCCTCCTGACGGAAGCGCGCGGCGAAGCTCGGATCGGCAGCGTAGCGGGGGTGCAACACCTTCACCGCCACGGTGCGTCCGAGCGTCTCATCGACCGCTTTGTAGACGTCGGCCATGCCTCCGGAGCCGACCTTCTCGGTCACCCGGTACCTGCGGCCGAAGACCCTGTCTTCCACGTGCTCAGCCCCCGTGCTGTGTCGTTCGCCGGATCACGACGTTTCCGGCTGCCGTCATTCTATCCGATACAGGCCGCTCGTAGGCGGCCGCATTTCCTCGTGCTACCTGCCCTGTTGCGCCTCAAGCGCCGCTTCGAGCACCGGCTTGGCCGCAGGTGCCGCGACGCGTCCGCCGACGCCTCCGCCTTCGATGCGTATCGCGAGCGCGACGACCGGGTCTTCGGCCGGCGCGAACGCGATGAACCAGGCATCCGTGGCGGCGTCCTTGCCGACCTCGGCCGTGCCGGTCTTGCCTGCGACGGTGACTCCGTCGACGCGCGCCCGTGCACCCGATCCTGCCTGCACGACCTCGACCATCGCCTCCGTGACCTGTGCCGCCGTCTCGGGATCGGTCGCCCGGGTGAGCTGGCGCGGCGCGGTGCGTGCGGCGAGCGCGCCGTCATCGCCCGCGACCCCGTCGATCACGAACGGCCGCATCACGACGCCGTCGTTGGCGATCCCGGCCGCCACGAGCGCCATCTGCAGCACCGTGGCCTGCGGTCCCGGCGGGCTCTCGTGCTCGCCGACGGGCTGGCCGACCCCCGCCCACGCCGTCTCCCAGCGCGTCATCTCGGCGGGGTCGGGCATGAGCGAGACCTTCGACGGCAGCTCGTACCCCGTCTCGCCGAGAAACCCGAACCGCTCCGCCTGGGCGACCAGGCGCTCGGGACCCAGCTCGTCGGCGACCTGTGCGTACACGGTGTTCGCCGAGCGTGCGGTGGCCGTCCTGAGGTCGAGCGTGCCCCACTGCCCGGACTCGAAGTTGGTGATCGGTGCGTTGCCGATCTCGATGGAGGCCGGGGCCTTGTAGGTGGAGTCCAGCGTCGCGATCCCGCTGGCTAGAGCTCCGGTCAGCGTCACGATCTTGAAGGTCGAGCCCGGCGCGGTCAGCGTCTGGCGGCCGCGGTCGAGCAGCGGCGCGTCGGCGTCGCCGGACAGCTCGTCCCAGTCGGCGTCGATCTCGGCCGGGTCGAAGCCCGGGTTGGACGCGGCCGCGAGCACGGCGCCCGAGCGCGGGTCGAGCACCACGACCGCGCCCTTCGTGCCGGCGAGCGTCTTCTCGGCGGCCATCTGCACGTCGGAGTCGACGGTGAGCTTCACGTCGCTGCCGCGCACGGGGCGCCCGATCGAGGCGTCGATCACGTCGGTCCAGGTCCGAAACGCCCGCTTGCCCGACAGCGCGTCGTTGGCCGCGGCCTCCACGCCCGCGCGACCGTAGCGCGGCGAGTAGTAGCCGACGGTGTGTGCCGCCATCGACCCCTGCGGGTACTCGCGGCGGAAGGTCGAGCGGCCCACGGGCACCGACTCGGCGAGCACGACGTCGTCGCGCGTGAGTATCGAGCCGCGGTCCTGGCGTGCGGCGTCGGCCAGCCCGCGCGTGTTGCTCGGCGCGTTGTTGAGCGCCCCGGCGCGCACGACCTGGATCCAGCTCAGGTTGATGACCAGCAGCGCGAACAGCACCGAGAGCACGGCGGTGACGCGCGTGAGGCGCCGTCCCAACGACAGGCGGCCCAGCACGCCGAGGTCGGTCGTGGTCGAGGCGAGCTCGGTCTCGAGCCCGGTGCCCTCGTCGCCGGCGCGCAGCAGCAGGGCGAGCATGATGAAGGTCGACAGCAGCGACGAGCCGCCGTAGCTCACGAAGGGCATCGTCACGCCGGTCAGCGGGATGAGCCGCGTCACGCCGCCCACGATCACGAAGGTCTGGATGCCCAGCGCCGCCACCACGCCGGCCGCGGTGAACGCCGCCATGTCGCTTCGGGCGCGCGCGGCGGTCGCCATGCCGCGGATGATGAAGACGAGGTAGCACAGGATCAGCGCCGAGGCGCCGAGCAACCCGAGCTCCTCGCCCACGGCGCTGAAGATGAAGTCGGTCTCGACGAAGGGGATGCGGGTGGGCAGCCCGTTGCCGAGCCCCGTCCCGACCATCCCGCCGGCCGCGAGCGCGAACAGCGACTGCACGAGCTGGTAGCCGCGCCCGGCCGCGTCGGCGAAGGGGTCGAGCCAGATGGCGATGCGGTCCTGCACGTGATCGAACAGCCGCCACGCGATCGTCGCACCCAGCGCGAACAGCCCGAGCCCCACGACCACGTAGCCGGGGCGTCCCGTCGCGACGTAGATCATCGTGAGGAAGGTGCCGAACAGCAGCAGCGACGAGCCCAAGTCGCGCTCGAAGACCAGCACGAACAGCGACGCGGCCCACATCAGCAGCACCGGCCCCAGCACGCGCGGTTCGGGAAGCTGCACCCCGAGCACGCGCCGCGTCGAGACGGAGAGCATCTCGCGGTTCTCGGAGAGGTAGGCCGCGAGGAAGACGATGATGCAGATCTTCGCGAGCTCACCGGGCTGGAACGAGAAGCCGGCGAAGCGGATCCACAGCTTCGCGCCGTTGATCTCGACGCCGATGAGCGCCGGAAGCACGAGCAGCGCGATGCCGACGAGCATGACGGTGTACTTGTAGCGCGCGAGGCGCTCGAGCGATGGCACGGCGATCAGCGTCACCACAAGCGCCGCCACGCCGATGAACAGCCACATCACCTGGCTGGCGGCCAGCTCGCGGTCGAGCCGGGTGACCATCGCGAGCCCCAGTCCGGACAGCGCGAAGGCGACCGGCAGCAGCGCCGGATCGGCCTGGGGCGCGAAGCGCCGGGTCGCAAGGTGCGCCAGCAGGAAAGCAAGCAGCAGCGCCCCCGGCACGCCGAGCGAAGCCGCCGAGAAGGCCCGGGCCTCGGCTGTGTCCACGAGCGCGAACACGAGGAGCACGGGCAGGGCGGCCGCGAGCAGCAGGAGCAGCTCTGTGGTGCGGCGGGATCGCATGGGCTACGGGGTGCCCGTCGGGGTCGTGGGGACCGATCCGGGCGTCGTCGTGACCGGCAGCGAGGCGGGCGGCGTCTCGCCGGGCAGCTGCTCGGCGTAGGCATCCACCGCCTCGCGTGCGGCGTCGAGCGACGGGAACGTCTCGCCCTCGCGCAGACGGGTCTGCGCGCCGGGGGAGAGGTCGGCGACCTCGACGTTGCTCGTCGTCACCTTCCAGTGCAGCGACACGCCCGCGAACTCGCCGGGTACGCCGCGGTACAGCACGATCACGCCGTCCTCGGCGATGAGGAAGGCCTGGCGCTCGGCGTAGCGGATGGCGCCGAACACCACCGCCGAGACGATGAGCGCCGCCACGGCGATCCATCCCAACACCGACAGCCAGCCGCGCAGGCGTCGGTCCTCTTCGCGCGTGCCGCGCGAGGAAGCGCCGTCACCTTCGATGTCGACGATCACCACGGAGATGTTGTCGACGCCGCCGGCCTCGTTGGCCGCGTCGATGAGCGCGCGCGCCGCGTCGGCCGGGTCGGCGTTCTCGGCGAGGAAGTGGGCGATCCGGACGTCTTCGAGCATGCCGGTCAGCCCGTCGGAGCACAGCATGAGGCGGTCGCCCGCCTCGACCTCGACCTCGTAGGCGTCGGCGACCATCTCGTTGTCGGTGCCCAGGGCGCGGGTGATGACGCTGCGGTGCGGGTGGATGCGGGCCTCGGACTCGGTCAGCTGCCCGCGGCGGATCATGTCGGCGACCATCGAGTGGTCCTCGGTGAGGCGCGACAGCGCGCCAGCGTGCAGCAGGTACGCGCGCGAGTCGCCCACGTGGGCGAGCGCGATGGTGGTGCCTTCCACGAGCGCGGCGGTCATCGTCGTGCCCATGCCCGGGCGGCCCTGGCCCTCCTTGGCGGCGCGCAGCACTGCGCGGTTGGCGGCGCGCACCGCTCTGGCGAGCGACTTGGCCTCGGCGCGGCGCGGCGCGTGGTCACGCAGCGTCTCGACCGCGATGGAACTCGCGACCTCGCCAGCCTCGTGCCCGCCGAGTCCGTCGGCCACCACGAACAGCGGCGGCTGAGCGAGCACGGAGTCCTCGTTGTGTCCGCGGACGCGGCCCACGTCGGTCAGTGCTGCCCAGTTCTGTCTCACGCGGGGGTTCATCGGCGGTCCACCTTGAGCCGGACGGCGCCCACGTCGATCACGTCACCGGGGCGGATGGTCTGCGGGGAGGTCACGGCCATGCCGTTGAGCAGCGTGCCGTTGGTCGAGCCGAGGTCCTCGAGGACCGCCTCGGTGCCCGACGGGCTCACGCGCGCATGGCGGCCCGAGACGAAGTCGTCGGCGATCACGATGTCGGCGCCGGGGGAGCGGCCGATCACGATGGGAGAGGTGACGTCGAGTGTGACGCCGCGCAGCTCGCGCGGGCCTTGGGTGACCGAGAGTGTGAAGCGCCCCGGTGTCTTGCCGCGCTGCCCGGAGACGAGTCCGATGCCCGTCCGCACGGCGGCGAACAGGAACAGGTAGAGCAGCGCGAGCAGCAGGATGCGGCCGGCGAACACGACGACGTCGATCATCGGCGCACCCGCGACGGGGCCATGACGTCAGCCCCTCGGCTCGTGGTAGACGAGCTCGGAGATGCCGATCGTGATGATGTCGCCGTCGGCGAGGCGCTCGCGCTTGACCGGGTGACCGTTGAGCAGCGTGCCGTTGGTCGAGCCCAGGTCCTCGAGCGCCCAGCCGGCTCCATCGCGGACGAGCGCGGCATGCTCGCGCGAGGCGTTGACGTCGGGCAAGCAGATGTCGCACGCACGCAGTCGGCCGATGACCATCCGCTCGCCGGACAGCACGATGTCGTGCTCCACGCCGGGCACCGTGATCGTCGCGATCGGCGCCGCCGGGGGTGCGTCGGGCAGCTCGTGATCGAAAACGTCGGCGGGTACGTTCGCCGCCATGATCGGCTCGACGGCCGGTGCGGCGGCGGGCGCCGGGTTCGCAGGCTCGGCGGAGCCCCAGGGCTCGTCAGCGTCCTCGGCATCGTCGGCCTGCTCGGCGTCGGGGTCGAAGAACTCCTCAGCGTCGCCAAGCTCGGCGGCGATCTCGGCCTCGGAGAGCAGCTCGCCGATCACCTCGTAGCGCCCGAGCTTGAGGTCGTCTGCGACCAGGAAGCGGACCCGCGGCCGCGTGGAGAGCTCGTAAGCGCGCTCGCGCGCGTGCCCGGTCAGATACGTCTCGAGCTCGCCCGCGAGCGTCTCGGCGAACCCACCGAGGGCGTCGCCGTCCTCGGGGGAGAGCAGGACGGAGTACAGCGTGGGCGCATAGACCTTGCCCACACCCAGCTTCTTGCGCCGGTCCATCTCCCTCGCGCACGCACGCGCGAGCTCGGCGGGCTGGACGGGGCTGCGGAAGACACCGGCGAACACGCCTTCGACGGCGCGGCCGATGCGGTCTTCGAACTCGGACAGGATGCTCACCTTGAGACGCTTTCCTCCTCGGGGCGCAGCGGCGGCCCCAGTACGACGACGAGCAGCACGAGTATAAGTGAGCATGCCAGCGAGACCGCCGAGACGACACCAAGCCATAACCCTGGCCGAGCGAGCCCGTTCACGAGGTCGGCCGCGGCGTACGCGGCAGCGAGTACGGCTGCGCCCAGCACTGCGCCGAACGCGGCCGCCGCGCGTGTCGCCCGCCGAGACACCACCGACGACAGCCCGGCCGCCAGCGGCCAGCCGAGCAGCGCCACGAAGGCGCCCGGGGTCGTGGCGAGCGCGCTCACGTTGCTGCTCGAAAGCGAGGTCTGCCACACGTCGAGCAGAAGCGGCGCGTCGACGGCCACGTAAGGCGGCCTGCCTCCTGAAGCGGCTGATGCCAGCATCGCGAGCGCGCCGCCCAAGAGGCCACTCGCCATCGCCGGTACGACGCGCAGCGCGAATCCCGCGATCAGCGGCTCGACGAACGGCACCCACGCCACGCCCAGCAGCGGCGCCGACAGCGGCAGCACGGCAGCTCCGTGGCTGCGCCGCGCGACCATCCACCACCACGCACCGCCGAGAAGCCCGACAGCCACGGCCGGCAGCCAGGCGCCCGCCGCGGCAAGCCCGGCGATGAAGCACGCGAGCCCCAGCCCGATCCCGAGCGGCGGTGCAAGGGCGGCGGCGAGCGCCACCAGCCCGGCCGCGGCGCCGACGGCCACGAGCTCGAGCCGCAGCGGCGCGAGCCCGGCCCACGCGAGCCATCCGGCCTCCACGGCGGCGACGGCGCGCACGAGCGCGGCACCGGTCCGGCCGCCCGCGCGGTCCCACAGTCCCGGTGCGGCCGCCGTGCGCTGTTCGTCGGCCTCGTCGTCGGCGTAGGCCGCGACCAGGTCGGCGAGCGCCTCGCGTCCGACCCCGGCGTCGCCGAGCAGCGGCAGCAGCGCATCGGCGAAGCGCCGCACGCCCGGGTAGCGGTCCGACGGGTGCGTGCCGAGTGCGGCGAGCACCACGTCGTCGATGCCGGCGGGCAGCTGCGGCTCGTACTCGCTGGGCAGCGGGGGCTCGAAGACGCTGAGCCGCACGACAGACTCGGCGATGGACGGCTCGGCGAAGGGGTTGTCCCCGGTGAGCGTCTCGTAGGCCAGCGCACCGAGCGCCCACACGTCGGTGCGCTCGGTGACGCGCTCGCCCTCGAGCTGTTCGAGCGGCATGTAGCCGGGCGTGCCACCGAACGCGGCGCCGTGCCCCGACAGGGTGGACAGCTCCGACATCCCGAAGTCGGCGACCTTCACGCGCCCGGCGCGGTCGATCAGCACGTTCTCCGGCTTCAGGTCGAGGTGAAGCACGCCGTTGTCGTGCGCGAACTCCACCGCCGAGAAGACCGCCTTGAGCACCGCGGCGGCCTCGTCGAGGTCAAGCGGCCCCCCGATGCTCTCGAGGAGCTCGTAGAGGGAGACGCCGTCGACGTACTCCATGATCAGGAACGCCTCGTCGGAGTCGGTGTCGAAGTCGAGCACCGTGACGATCGCGGGGTGGGAGAGCATGGCGGCGGTGCGGGCCTCGGCCAGCCCCGGCGGCTCGAATGCCACGCCCCGGTCGTCGAGCGGCAGGGCCAGACGCTTGATCGCGACCCGGCGCTGCATGCGCGTGTCCCAGGCCAGCGTGACGATGCCGAAGCCGCCCTGCGCGAGCTCGGCGAGCGGGCGGTACCTCTCAAGGATGAGCTGCTGTTCCATCACCCGGATTCTACCGCTACCCACCGACACTCGTCTCCGACTTAAGAAAATCAATGTGACGATTGACAAAATGAATATCGGGGTAGACTATGCATGAAGAACGACCACGAACCAAGGAGGCGCGGGATGCGACACGACTGGCACGAGCTCACCGATCTCATCGGCGAACGCGACTTCGTCGTGACCGGGGTGCGGCTCGCCAACGGGGTCGAGATCTCCGGCGAGTTCGAGCTGCCGCCTCTGGCCCGGCTGCGCTACGAGGACCAGGTGTTCGTCAGCGAGTTCGTCAGAAGCCATGGCTCGATCAAGGACATGGAGAAGGCGTTCGGCGTGAGCTACCCCACCGTCAAGAACCGTCTGAACCGCATCGTGGCCCAGCTGCAGCTCGTCTCGGTGAGCACCGAGGCGGCCGTGCAGCCGGAAGACGACGTCCTCGAGCTGCTCGAGCGCGGTGAGATCACCGTTGCCGAGGCGACGGAGAGGCTGAAGCGATGAAGCTGTGGCCGTGGCTGCTCGACCTGACCTTCGGGTCGCCCGAGCGGGAGCGACCGGTGCACCTGTGGCTGCCGCTGTTCCTGGTGTGGCCCCTGATGGTGCTGGTGGCGCTACTGGCCTTCGTGGTCACGCTGCCGGTCGATGCGGTCCTGCTGCTCGTGGGCCGGCCCTACCACCACTACACGGCGCTGGTGTATCGCACGTTCGCGCTCTTCTCGGAGCTGCGCGGAATGGTCGTGCGCGTGAAGGACGACGAGACCAAGACCCTCATCGACATGACGGTCTACTGAGAAGAAGGAGATGGCACCCATGAGTGAGGACCGCGCCCGCATCCTGAACATGCTCGCCGAGGGCAAGATCACCGCCGAGGAGGCCGAGCAGCTGCTCGACGCGCTCGAGACCCGCACCGCACCGGCCGCGCCGGCTGCCGGTCCCGCGATCAAAGGGGACCCCGGGCCGCTCATCGCCGCGCTGCCCAAGTACCTGTACGTGAAGGTGATCAGCGACAACGGCGACAACGTCGACGTGAAGGTGCCGCTCGCGCTCGTGCGCTCTGGGCTCAAGCTCACGTCGCTGATCCCGCCGCAGGCGATGGACCAGCTCAACGACTCGATGTCGGAGCACGGCATGTCGATCGACTTCAACAACCTCAAGCCCGAGGACATCGACGAGCTGATCGAGGCCCTGCGCGAGATGGAGATCAACGTCAACGCCGCCAACGGCGACAACGTACGGGTCTACTGCGCGTAGGCGTTCCTCGCCCCCGCACGCGGGGCATCGACGGCCCGGTCCTTCACGCAAGCGGCCGGGCCGTTTCGCTGCGTATCTCACTGTTGACGTCGGAGCGTCCCGCCTCATATAGTTCGGCGAACGAACCATTTGCTCTCCGAAAGGTTTGACCGATGACACATCAATCCTCGAGCGGTTCCGGCACGGCTGAGCAGCTGTCCGACCAGCTGCTCGATGACCTCGACGCGACCGTCGCCCAGCTCGGCCGCCTGTTCACGGCGCGCCACGGCGAGCTGTGCTGCGAGGGCGCGCTCTCGATGCCGCAGATGATGGCTCTGCGTGCGATCCACGAGCACGGCTCGGTGAAGGTGGGCGACCTCGCCGCTGCGCTGGGCGTCAAGGCGCCGGCGGCCTCGGCGCTCGTGGACGGGCTCGAGAAGGCGGGGTACGTCGAGCGACACCACGACCCCGACGACCGCCGGGTCTCGCTGCTCAAGCTCACCTCCGTGGGCACGTACACGCTCGGCGAGGCGGAGGCCGAGCGGCGCCACTACATGCAGCGCTACACCCAAGTCCTCACCGAGGAGGACATCACCAACCTCATCCGGATCCACCGCAAGCTCATCGACGCGATGCTTGCCGAGCGCGCGTAGCGCCACGACCGTCCCGAAAGGACCCAAACGAGCATGGACGCAATCACCCGCTTCTCACTGAAGAACGCCGCAGCGGTCGTGTTGCTGGCGATCCTCATCACGCTCGGCGGCATCTGGTCGGCGATGCAGCTCGAGCGCGAGACGATGCCCGACATCGCCATCCCCGTCGTCGCGGTCGTCGTGCCGTATCCGGGCGCCGCGCCCGGCGATGTCTACAACGACGTCACCGAGCCGCTCGAGAAGGCGCTGCGCGGAGTGGCCGGCGTCGAGCGCGTGAGCGCCCAGTCGGGCGACTCGGTCGCGATGGTCGTCACCGAGTTCTCGTTCAGCCAGGACATGGAGAAGGCCGAGACCGACGTCAACAAGGCGCTCACCGCGGTCAAACTGCCGGACAACGCGCTCGACCCGGTCGTGAGCCGCATCAGCTTCGGCTCCGCGCCGATCATGAAGCTCGCGATCATCGCCGAGGACGAGAAGTCCGCCGAGGCGCTGCGCGCCGACGTGCGCGACCGCGTACTCCCGGCGCTGCAAGGCCTCGAAGGCGTGGGCGAAGCGCGCCTCGGCGCCGACTCGCCGGCTTCTGTGCGCATCGAACTCGACCCCGACGCGCTCAAGGACGAGGGCGTCACCGCCGAGTCGGTCGTTCAGCAGCTCCAGGCCGCGAACCTGAGCTTCCCTGTCGGCACCGTGGACCTGGGCAAGAGCACCGAGCCGATCCGCGTCTCGGGCACGATCGACAGCGTCGAGGACATCGAGGACTTCCAGATCGCGATCTATCCCAACCAAGGCGAGCTGATGGGCGAGGCGTTCGCCCGCGTGGGCGAGGGCATGGGAGCGCTGGGCCAGGCGGTCGGCGGTCTCGCGCAGGGCATGGGCCAGGGCTTCGCCGCCGTCGGCGAGGGCATGGGCCAACTCGGCGCCGGCATCGGTCAGGTGGGTCAGGCGACCGGCGAGGTCGCGATGCAGGCCGGGATGATCAACGGCATGCAGCAGGTCCAGGCCCAGATGTACACGCTCAAGTACGACACGCTGCCGCAGCTCAAGGCGGCTGCGTCGATGATGCCGACCAACACGCCCGAGTACGCCCAGCTCACCGCGCAGATCGAGCAGATCGAGAAGCAGGCACTGCCGGGCATGCAGGCCGCGCTCGACGGCATGCAGGCCGAGGTCTCGGCCTCGCAGCAGCGACTTCAGGCGCAGCAGAACTCCCAGACGGCCGCGAAGCCCTCCTCGGGCGGCTCGATGTCGATGTCCGGCGGCGGTATGTCGATGCCGTCGGGTGGCAGCTCCGATGAAGAGGGGATGCCCGAGCCCGAGATCGGCATGGTCGCGCTGCGCGACCTGGCGACGGTCACCTACGCCCCGGCCGAGGGCACGGTCGGAAGCCGCGCCGACGGCAAGCCCGCGGCGCTCATCGACATCGTGAAGACGCAGGACGGCAACACCGTCGACGTTTCCAAGCTCGTGCTCGCCGAGATGGACTCGCTGTCCAAGGAGCTGCCGGCCGGCGCCAAGGTCGAGACGGTCTACGACGCGAGCAAGGGCATCAACGCGAGCGTCGAGGGCATGATGCGCGAAGGCATCCTCGGCGCCGTGTTCGCCGTCATCGTCATCCTGCTGTTCCTGCGCAACTGGCGCGCGACGATCATCGCGGCGGTCTCCATCCCGCTGTCGGTGCTCATCGCGATGGTCTTCCTGAAGCAGGTCGACGTGACCCTCAACGTCATGACGCTCGGCGGTCTCACGGTCGCCATCGGACGCGTCGTCGACGACTCCATCGTCGTCATCGAGAACATCTTCAGGCACCTCCAGCGCGGAGACACCCCCAACACTGAACTGGTTCGCGTGGCGACCAAGGAGGTCTCGGCGGCCATCACCAGCTCGACGCTGACCACCGTCGCCGTCTTCCTGCCGCTCGGCCTCGTGACCGGCGTCATCGGCAAGATCTTCCTGCCGTTCGCGCTCACGGTGGCCCTGTCGCTGCTCGCGTCGCTGCTGGTTGCGATCACGCTCGTGCCGCTCATGGCGAAGTGGTTCCTGCTCAAGGCCAAGGTCCCCGCCGAGCACGGCGACGGCAAGATGATCACGTGGTACCGCTCCGCGCTGCAGTGGGCCCTTGCGCACCGCTGGACCGTGGTCGCCGCCGCGACCGCGCTGTTCGTCGGCTCGCTCGCACTCGTGCCGCTCATCGGCACCGGCTTCGTGCCCGAGACCAAGGAGAAGTACGTCCAGATCGAGGTGACCTACCCCGAGGGCACCAAGGCGACCGAGGTCGACAAGGCCGTCCGCGGCATAGAGAGGGCGCTGGCCTCCGAGGAAGCCGTGGAGCTCTACCAGACCACCGTCGGCGCCAGCAACACGCAGGTCTCGATGTCCGGCGACCTCGGCGGCACCAACACGGCTCTCACGTTCGTGAGGCTCGACAGCGACGCCGACACCGATGAGGTCCTTGAGTCGCTGCGCAAGAAGACCAAGGCCTTCGAGACCAACGGAGCCGAGATCGTCTACCAGCGCGTCGACAGCTCGGGTACCAACAGCGAGCTGCAGATCATAGTCAAGGGCGACTCGCTCGCCGACATCCGCAAGGCATCGGACCTGATCGAGGCCAAGATGGCGACGATGCCCGGCCTCGAGAACGTCTCGAGTAACCTCGGCACCGCGCGCAAGCAGCTCACCGTCAGCGTGGACCAGGACAAGGCGACCGAGTACGGCCTCAACGCTGCGATGGTCGCGGGCACCGTCCGCGGGTTCGTCGCCGAGCAGAAGGCCGGGTCCGTCAAGATCGACGGCGCCCCGACCGACGTGGTCTACGTGCTGGCGCTCGACCCGCTCAAGAAGGCCGAGGAGATGCGCAAGCTCGAGCTGTCCACGCCGCTCGGTGAAACGATCGCGCTGTCCAAGATCGCCTCGGTCAAGGAGACCGACTCGCCGATCGCCGTCCTGACGCAGGATGGCGCCGAGTACGCAGCGGTGTCCGGGCGAATCACCGAGCGCGACTCCGGATCGGTCATCACGGCCGTCCAGGAGGAGATCACCGCGCTCGAGCCGCAGTTCCCCAAGGGCATCGAGTGGGAGACCGGCGGCGCCGCCGAGCAGATGAACGAGAGCTTCTCGCAGCTGGGAATCGCGATGCTCATCGCCGTCGGCGCGGTCTACCTCGTCATGATCATCGCGTTCGGCGAGGCGACCGCCCCGCTCGCGATCATGTTCTCGCTGCCGCTCGCGGTGGTCGGTGGCCTGGTCGGCCTGCTCGTGGCGGGTCTGCCGCTCGACATCCCTGCGATGATCGGCGCACTGATGCTGATCGGAATCGTCGTCACCAACGCCATCGTCCTGGTCGACCGCGTGCAGCAGAAGCGTCGCGCCGGCATGGCTCGCCGAGACGCGCTGCTCGAAGCCGGCTCGACCCGAATGCGCCCGATCCTGATGACCGCCGTGGCGACCATCATGGCGCTCGCGCCGCTGGCCTCGGGCTTCGCCGAGGGTGCGCTCATCAGCCAGTCGCTCGCCGTCATCGTCATCGGCGGTCTGACCACCTCGACGCTGCTGACGCTCATCGTCGTGCCTGTCGCCTACGACCTGCTCGAGGGCGGCAAGGAGCGCATGTTCGGGCACCGCGTCGCCGAGGAGGAGCTGGCCGAGCCGGCGGGGGCCTAGCCCGTCACGAACGATCGTCTGCGGGAGCGGCGGCGTACACGCGATGTGCGCCGCCGCCCGCCCGTTTGACCTCGTACATTGTGACGTCGGCGTGCGCCAGCAGCTCGTGGGTGCTCTCGCCGTCCCCAGGGAAGCGCACGATGCCGATGCTCGCGCGCACCCCGAACCCCTGCATGAGGATGTCGGTCCCGGTCTGAGCGAGCGCTCTCATCAGCCGGTCCGCGATGAGTTCGGCCTCTGCGACGTCGGTCTCGGGCAACAGCAACACGAACTCGTCTCCGCCGATGCGGGCGACCTCGTCGCCGGCGCGGACCGTAGCGCGCAGCGTCCTGCCGATCTCGGCAAGCAGCCGATCGCCCACCTGGTGTCCCAGCTCGTCATTGACCCGCTTGAAGTCGTCCAGGTCGATCCAGAGCAGCGCGCCACCTCGCCCCGTGCGGAGCGTGCGGGCAAGCTCGCGCTCGAGGGCACCCTCGAACACGCGCCGGTTCGGCAGTCCGGTCAGGTGATCGTGCTTGGCGAGATAGGCGAGATCCGCGGCCGAGCGTCGACGAGCCGTGACCTCGACCAGTCCGGTGGTCGCAGCGCCCAGCATCACACCCGCCCCGATGATCATGAGCGCGAGCGTGTCGGCCAGACGTACTCCTGACTGAAACACGGGGCGGTTCTCCCAAACGGCGAAGGTGAACGCCGGGTCACCCGCTCCGTCGGTGGCGAGATGCAGGGCAGCTATGCGCCCCTCGTCCAGCGCCAGGACGGCATCGGGCCCGCCTGCACGCAGGGATGCGGCTGCCCGCTCGACGCTCGGCATCCGGTGACCCGAGGTTCCCGTGGCGTCGCTCGTGATGGCGAGGTGCGTGTCTTGCGCCACCGTGCGCAAGAAGCTGTCATCAAGCCACCGGTAGGCGATGAGGGTCCCCCGAGATGGGAACGCGCGGTCGCTTGCGGTCACGGGAGCGGATGCTGCCAAGACGACGCCGTCGGGAGTCCTGACGTAGGCGGTCTCGCGGTGATCCGGGCGCGGGTGCTCGGTGAACCCGGGAGCGCTCGCGAGCTTCTCGGCGAACTCCGGGGCCGGCCGCACCAGTGCGTCATGTTCCGCGTCGAGCCGAACGGAGGCGACGGGAGTACCGCTCGCGTCGAGGAACAGCATTCCGTCGATGCGCAGATCCTCAAGCACCTCGGCCGAAAGGTTCGAGGCGGGATAGCCGGGCGAGCGCCCTTCGACGAACGCGGCGGTCTCGTCCCAAAGCGCCCAGTCCGCCGTCAAGGCGACGATCCGGCGGAACTCCACGTCCATCATGTGTTCGACCCGGGACACGTTCGCGGCGACCACCTGACGCTCGAGCCGCTCGAACTCGGCGATGATCGCCGGACGGATCGCCAGGGCCACGGCGATGCTGGTCAGGACCGATATCGCCATGACGGTGCCCAGCACCCACAGAGGTGCGCCGAGACGCTCCGGCGCGGGGCCGGAGGTGGATGTCGTCAGTCGGTCCATTTCTCAACGTACATCGTCCGCAACCGCATGGCCCTGCAGCGAAACTCGGTGAACGCGCACCGCTGCGGGTCGAACGGTCGGTTGGCGGGACCGGGGGGCACTTCTCAGCCGTTCTCCCGGAAGAACTCGATCGTTTCGCGCAGACCGTCCTCGAGGGGAGTGGTCGGTGCCCATCCAAGCGTTTCGCGCGCGCGAGTGATGTCCGGGCGACGGACCTTCGGGTCGTCGGTGGGCAGGGGTTCGAAGACGATCTCGCTGTCACTGCCTGTCAGGTCGCGGATGAGCCTCGCGAGCTCGAGCATGGTCATCTCGGCGTCGTTGCCCACGTTGACCGGTCCGGTGACGTCGCTGATGGCCAGTCTCGTCAGGCAGTCGATAAGGTCGGCGACGTAGCACAGGCTCCTGGTCTGACTTCCGTCACCGAAGACCGTCATCGGCCGCCCCGCCAGCGCCTGGGTCACGAATGCGGGGACCGCCCGCCCGTCGTGGCTTCGCATGCCCGGTCCGTAGCAGTTGAAGATGCGCGCGATCCGCACCTCCACACCACGCTCGCGTTCGTATGCGGAGACCAGGGCCTCGGCGAACCGCTTCGACTCGTCGTAGCACCCGCGTGGGCCGACCGGGTTCACGTGGCCCCAGTACGTCTCGGGCTGGGGATTCACGTGCGGGTCGCCGTAGACTTCGGACGTCGAGGCGAGGACGAGCCGGGCGCCTTTGGCGCGCGACAGCCCCAGAACGCGGTGGGTTCCGATCGCGTTCACGGTGAGCGTCTCGATGGGGTACTCGAGGTAGTCGATCGGGCTCGCGGGGCTTGCGAAGTGCAGGATCAGGTCCAAAGGACCGGGCACGTGGATGTAGTCGGTGACGTCGTAGTGCTCGAAAGTGAAGTTCTCGAGCGGCAGGAGGTCGTTGACGCGATCGAGGGTACCGGTCAGTAGGCTGTCCATCCCGATGACGTCATGGCCTTCGCGGACGTACCAGGCGCAGAGGTGCGAACCGAGGAACCCGGCAGCGCCGGTCACGAGTACGCGCATCGAGCGACACCCCTCTCCGCCACAGCAGCTGCTCACCCCGCATAAGCGTAGTGATGATAGCGCATGGTGCCCGCCACTTCGGCTGCTATCATGCCTGCGACGGCCACCAACCAGGCGGAAGCGAGGTCGCGTGCGGCTCAGCGTCATCATCGCGGCGCGCAACGAGGAGCTCAGGCTGCCGCCCACTCTGGAGGCGGTGGCTCGGCACATCGAGGAGCAGGGGATGGACGCCGAGGTGATCGTCGTGGACGCCGGCTCGACGGATGCGACCGCCGCCGTCGCGGAGAGCTTCCGCCCACGCTTCGCCGACCTGTCCGTGCTGGCCGTCGAAGACACCGGCATCCGGTGCAACAAAGGCCTCGCCATCCGGCGCGGTATGCTCGCCGCGACCGGCGACGTTCGTTGCTTCATCGATGCGGACAACGGCGCGCCGTTCTCGCAGGTCGACCGCCTCCTTGGCGCGCTCGAGGGCGCTGACGTCGTCATCGGTTCGCGCTACGTGCCCGGCGGGGATCCCGGTCGCCGGTCCATGACGCGGATGTTCGTGTCTCGTGCAGGCAACCTCATCTTCAGGCTTTTCCTAGGCGTGACGCAGCGCGACACGCACTGTCCGCTCAAGCTGTTTCGAGCAGCTGCGGCCGATGCGCTGTTTTCGCGTTCGCTCATCGACGGCCTGGGCTTCGACGCCGAGGTCCTCGCGATCGCACCGCGTCTGGGGCTCCGTGTCGCCGAGGTGCCGGTGACCTGGCGCGCGGTCGAGGGGAGCAAAGTGGGGTGGGCCACCATCGGCGAATCGCTGCACGAAGTCCGGGTCATCCGGCGCAACCTCGCCTCCGGGGCGTACCGCATTCCGGCCGCCGGTGAGCTCGGGGCGCCCGGAGGCGGACGGTGATGATACCCCGGAGCCGCTTCACGCTCGGCGTCGCCGTGGGGTGCGTGGTCGTGCTCGCGCTGCTGGGGACCGCCGGGCTCGTGACTCGCTCACGTCCCGCTCCCGCGCAGACCCGCATCGACGCCGCCGATCCGGCCGCCACCTACCGGGCGCTGGCGGCGACGAAGTCGCGGGGACGCGTGGTGGTACTCGTCGACCGGAGCGCTCGCGTGAGCGACATCCTCTACCTACAGTCCTATCTCGACGAGGCGCACGGAGAGGGGGAGGCGGTAGTCGGCCACCGCAACCTGAGCTCGGCGCTCATCGCCGCCGGCATCGCCCGCGAGGTCATCGTCGTCTTGCCGCCGGCCGAGTGGGAGGAGTTCGTCACCTTCGCCGAGACGAGCCCGACGATGACCCGCACCGATCAGGGATTCCGAATCCGCCAGTACGGTTCCGCGGTGATCTACACCAACCCCGAGCTCCTCGGCTTTCCGAAGGAACGGCCCATCACCGTCGTTCGTGCCGACTTGGCCTCGGAGTACCCCGCCGAGTTCCTCGATCGCCTGCTGGCTCCCGCCTACTCCGACGTCGTCGTGTCGCAGGCGGGGTGGTGAAGCCGATGCCGACGCAGCGCCGAGAGACCCCGTTCCCCCTCAGTTGGTGGATGCCCGTGCTTGCGTTCCTGCCGGCGTTCTTGCTTCGGCTCGCGAACTTCCACCTCGTCCAGCTTGTCGTGGACGATTCGTCGCTCAATGTGCCGAACGTCTCGGCGTTCGTCCGATTCGGCATGCTGGCTCCGGACAACTGGTGGACGCCGCCGCTGAAGCACCTGACGCTCTTCGGCTCGATGTTGCTGTTCGGCGACGACCCCGTCGGGTGGCGTCTGCGCTCGGTGTTCCTGGGCGGGCTGACGGTGCTGCTCGTCTTCCTGCTCGCGCGGGAAGCGCTCCTGTCGCAGTTCACGGCGTGGACGGCAGCCGCATTGCTGACGCTCGATCCGCTGTCGCTCCTGTACGCGCGCTCCACGACAGAGGAGGTGCTCGCGGGCGCCTTGCTGGTCGCGTCAGTGCTTGTGACACTGCGCGCGCTGCGACCGACCGTCGAGAGCGGGCGCACCGCGGGGGGCCTGTTGCTCGCGGCAGGCGTGCTGTTCGGTCTCGCATTGAGCGCGCGGTGGTTCGCCGTGATCCCGCTGATCGCGACGGCGCTGTTCTGGATCACGCGCGAACGTGTCAGCTCGGCGCGGATCCTGGACGCTGCCACGTACTTCGTCCTCGTGCCGGTTACCGTGTACGCGGCCGCCTATCTCCCATGGCTTCTGCAGGGGCACTCGCTGATCGATCTGGTCGGTCTTCACGCCGACGGGCTGCGGGCGCAGGGTTCGGTCGGGTTCGCGAGGATGGATGCGCTGCAAGGACCGCTGCGGTGGCTCTTCGGTTTCGTGTCGGCGGGCGGGCCGCTCTCGCAATCGGGCGGCCGCGTTCCGTACTCCCTCACGATGTCGAACCCGCCGGTCTGGGTCCTGTTCACGCCCGCGCTCGTGTGGCTTGCGTGGGGGTGGCGCCAAGCGCGCAAGCCGGAGCTCGCGCTCATCGCGATCGCTTTCGTGGCGACGTACGTCTTCTTCGTCGCGTCGCCCCGGCCCATCTACCTGTACTCGGCCGTCGCAATCCTGCCGTTCGCGATGATCGTCATCGCCGATGCAGTCGCAGCCTTGCCCCGTGGGTGGCGCGTGGCCGCAGTCGTCCTGCTCGTGCTGTGGTGTGCGTACCTCTATCCGCTGACCTCGGCCATCCCCGTGCCGCCGGGGCTCTACTTCGGGGCGTTGCCGTCGTGAACCCGCTGCGCACATTCGTCAGCGCCCACGCGTCGGGGCTTGTCGTGGCGGCCGTTCTCGTGGTCGCCCTCGCGGCGAGCGCGCTGTACGGCAACGCAGTGAGAGCCGAGGCCGGTCGGGTGCTCGTGTCGCGCGTCTTGAGCGAGGCCGATGCGGCGCTGGTCTCGATGGAGGGGGCCGAGGTCTTCCCGGAGTTCGTGACCCGCGGGCAGGAGTTCGAGAACTCGGTGATGCTCTACTTGGGATCGGACGTCGCCGACCGCTATCCGGAGGTCACTGTCGTTGTGGCCGGCGCACTGGACGACGTCCGGGCCGCACATGAGGCTTGGGCCGCGGAGGTGGAGACACAGCCGGGCGCCGGGCGCCCTGCCGGCACGACCTCCTTGCTCGATAGCGCGGGGCAACGACTCTCCGAGGCGCGTCGGGCCGCGGACGCCGACACGAACTAGCCCGTGCGCTGCGCGGACATGGTGACGTCGCCGGCGGGGCGGAGCATTCGCATGGCGTGTGCGCGTTTTGCCATGCGTCCGCCCTGTGCTACCATCTCGTCTCGCGCTACGCGGGTGTGGCGGAATGGCAGACGCGCATGGTTCAGGTCCATGTGGGGGCAACCCCGTGGAGGTTCAACTCCTCTCACCCGCACCAAAGAACCTGATCGGTGGCTCTCCCGGCATGACGGGAGGGCCATCCGTGCTTCTCGGCCGTGCTGAGGGCGTTCGAGGGTTGACCGACTCGGTGTATCGGCGGCATCATCTCGTGTAATCACATATCGATGGGTCCGGGGGTGCCTGAAGTCACCTCCGGAGGCGTCTGAGAACGGTCGGGCCGCCGTCTCGAGTCTTGACTCGAGGGGCGCCCTTTTTGTTTCTCGGAACCCTCGCCGGGGTCCGGTGTCCGCACCGGAGGTTAAGCCTGTTCGAGATGGTCGGGCCGCCATCGGGATGCATCCGTATGCACCCCGATGGCGGCCCGTCACGTCTCGGAAGGAGAGGGCGATGGGACTGCTCGACGGTTTGCTCGGACCCAAGTACGAGGAGTTGTCCGCTGACAGCGCGGCCGCGAAGGCGATTGCGAGCCACGGGGTGTTCGAGGAGTTCGTGAAGTCGGCGAACGACCGGATCGAAGTGGTGCCCGACGACGGCGCGCTCTACGCATTCGTCGGCAAGCCGCCCAAGGCGTTCGGGCTCGTGTGGTTCGACGACTCGGCTCGCTACGACGTGCGGTCTCAGATGGAGCGCGGCGCCATGAACCGCGAGGCGGCGATGAGGCTCGTCCAATCGCTTGAGGGCGTGTATGTCGCCAACTCCGACGCTGCACGCTACGAGTTCAAGGTCGCGGGCCACAAGGTCGTCGTGACACCATCCGAAACGATGGCAGCCGCCATCAGGGATGCGATAGGCGAAGCGTCGAGCTGAGCGATGCGGTGGGCTGAGCCCGGACCCGTGGCGAGGCGCTGACGCGCACCGGCACCTGCTGACGCCGTGCCCGAAGCGGGTAGCCGCCTCCGCACAGCGGGAATACATCGCGCATGAAGCCCCCGCCCACAGATCCGGCGACGGCCGACGTCCCGCAGGCGCACCGTCCCGCGCACGGGCCGGGCGGGCACGACCACGGCGCCCATGACCGCCCGCTTTCCGCGCTTCCGCGAACGCTCGGGCGTGTGGGCCGCTGGCTCCCGGGCATCGAGACGCTGCTCACCTACCGGCGCGAGTACGTCCTCGGCGACGTCTCGGCCGGTCTCGTGCTGGTCGCGCTGATGGTTCCTGTCGGCCTGGCGTACGCGCAGGTGGCGGGGCTGCCGCCGATCTACGGGCTGTACGCGTCGCTCGTTCCACTGATCGCATACTGGCTCACCGGCCCCTCTCCGGTGCTCGTCTACGGCCCTGACTCCTCGATCGCGCCGCTTGTTGCCGTCGCCGTCCTGCCGCTGGCCGGCGGCGACACAGAGACCGCCGTGGCCGTGGCGGGTCTGCTCGCCGTGATGGTAGGCGGGATGGGGCTGGCTGCGGGCATGCTCCGGCTGGGCCGGCTCACCGATCTGATCTCGCGGCCTATCCGCTACGGCTACCTCAACGGCATCGCCTTCGTGGTCATCGTCAGCCAACTGCCTCGGCTCATGGGGTTCTCGGTCGAAGGTGATGCCATCTGGGAGCGTGTGACGGCGTTCGTCGCGGGTCTGCCGATGACGAATCCGTGGGCGCTGACGACCGGCGTCGTGACGCTCGTGGTCATCGTGGCACTCGACCGTCTCGGTCCGCGCTTCCCCGGGATGTTGGCCGGGGTGGCGGTCGCGATCGGCATGTCGGTGATGCTCGACCTGCCGTCACACGGCGTCGACGTCGTCGGCGCGATCCCGCAGGGCCTGCCGGCGTTCACGTGGCCGACGATGGTGCCACTGGATCGCACCGTGTGGATGGCGGCGCTCGGGGTCACGCTCGTGTCGATTGCGGATACCAGCGTGCTGTCGCGCTCGCTCGCCGTGCGCCGCCGAGAGGACGTCGATCCGGGGCGGGAGATCGTGGCGCTCGGCGTGGTCAACCTCGCAACCGGGCTGTTCTCCGGCTTCCCGGTCTCGTCGAGCTCCTCGCGCACGCCGGCAGCCGAGGCATCCGGTGCTCGTACGCAGGTCGCCGGCCTGGTCGCGGCGGTCGGCATCGCGCTCGTGCTCACGGTCGGAACGGGGCTGTTCTCGGCGCTGCCGCAGCCGGCGCTGGCCGCGGTCGTCATCGTGGCCGTGGGCAAGTTGTTCGGTCCGCGGCAGCTGCTCGGGCTACTCAGGAGCGACCGGTCTGAGTTCGGGCTGGCGATCGCGGCGCTTCTCGGTGTGGTGCTGCTCGGGGTGCTCGAGGGCATCGCGCTGGCCATCGCGCTGTCGATCCTCGACTTCGTCCGGCGCGCATGGCAGCCGAGGACGGCTGTGCTCGGCCGAGTCGACCAGCTCAAGGGCTACCACGACACGGGCCGGCATCCCGAGGCACGGCTGGTGCCGGGGCTCGTGATCGTGCGCTTCGACGCCCCGCTGTTCTTCGCCAACGCGAACCTGTTCCGCGAGCGGGTTCGCAGCGCCATCGAGGACGCACCATACGACGTGCGCCGCCTGATGGTCGCCGCCGAGCCGATCACCGACATCGACTCGACGGCGGCCGAGGTGCTGTGCGAACTCGCCGACGAGCTGGCCGACGCCGGCGTCGAGTGGACGTTCGCCGAGATGAAGGGTCCGGTCCGAGACAAGCTGGACCGGTTCGGCCTCGTTGAGCGTATCCGTCGCGAACGGTTCTTCCCGACCGTCGGGTCGGGTGTGAAGGACTACCTGCGCAGCCGCGACGTCGACTACTCCGACTGGGAGGACGAAGAGGACGCGTCGTGAGCGGGCGGGGTCCCTACGGGATGATGAGGCCCGAGCCCCCGACGATCTCGACGAGCTCGAGCTCGAAGGTGAGGTCCTTGCCGGCGAGCGGGTGGTTGAAGTCGACCACGCAGCTCTCGTCCCCGACCTCGGCGATGATCGCGGCGAGACGCTGTCCGTCGGGGGCCTGGAACTCGACCGCCCAGCCCTCCTCGGGGACCTGGCCGCCGAAGGCCTCCAGCGGGATGTTCTGCACGGCCTCGTCCTGGCGCTCGCCGTACGCGTCGCAGGCCGGGATCGTCACGGTGGTCTTGTCGCCGAGCGACATCGAGCGGACCGCGGCGTCGAAGCCGGGGATCACCATGCCGGAGCCGACGGTGAACTCAAGGGGGTCGCGACCGGCGCTCGAGTCGAACTCGGTGCCGTCGTCGAGGGTGCCGCGGTAGTGAACGCGCACGGTCTGGCCGTCGCTGACAGTCATGGTGGTCCTTTCAGGTCCCGAGGCGCCCGCTGCGGCGCCGTGCACTCACTCTAGCGCATCGGCCTGCGCTTCGGGTGCCGACGCCCGTTGCCCGGCCGGCGCGGAGCGCATCGGGCGCAACACGGTGAGCAGCGCGCCTGCGACGACGGCCCACATCGATGCGTAGAGCCACGGCACCGAGGGGTCGTTGACCACGACGACCGTCGCCCACGTGGTGGCGCGGTCGAAGCGGAGCGTGACGCCTCGGACCGTTGCGCTCTCGCCCACGCCGAGCTCGACCGGCGGCTCCTCGTCAGCGGCCACGGCGATGCGCGACCCGGGTCGCTGCTCGACGCTGAGCGTGAAGGTCCCGGCCTCGGGCGAGTCAAGCTCTGCCTCGGCGCGATACGCGCCGCCGGCCGCCGCCCGCAGCGGGAGTGGCACCGAGCCCCCTTCATCCGGGCCTGGCGCCGCGCCCGGGCCATCCGTGGCGGGTGCGGACCGCTCGATGCCCAGCACGATGCCGGGCCCCGTCTCAGACCGGTTGACGGTGAGGCCGGCGACGCGCAGCGGTGCGTTCGGGTAGACCCACCTGCGCGCCGCCTCGCCGGCTGGCGTGCGCGCTTCGACGAGGGGGCTGGCCCCTCGCTCGACCCCGTCCACCTCGAGGCTCCGCCGAGCATCCGTCAGGGTGAACTCGGTCCCGCTGTAGCCGTCGGCGAACAGGGGCCCGGCGCTCCGGGTGCCGCTGTAAGCGGCCGCCTCGTCGAGGACCGGTTGCCCGGCGAACAACAGCAGGACGCCCTCGTGACGGACGAGCTGGCCCCATACGGCCGCGGCGATCAGGGCAACGAGCCCCCAGTGCATCAGTGGACTGCCGAGAAGTCCGAGGCGGTGCCACCAGCGCATCGGGCGCGGGCGTGTTGCCCGCAGGGCCCCGGCCGTGCGGTCCCACGCGCACACTGCGGTGCTTGCAGCGATCCATGCGGTCAGTGCCGCGAAGGGCAGCGATCCGAACGCGCGGGACCCAAGCGACGGGACGGCTGCTACGACGGCGAGCCACGCCACGAACACTGCGATCGATGTCGCCGCGATGCGCGGCGAGCGGAGGAGTCCCAGAATGCGGTGGATCACGGTCATCGGCGACCTCATGAAGCCGGGAAAGACGGCGATGCGCCGTCGGCGCAAGCATAGCGCAGCGCTCGATCGCCACTGCGATGCGGGGCCGCTCGCCGATATCCGCTAAGGTTCGTTGATAAAACAGCGTCGTTTACCGCTAGAATGGACGCGCGCGCGAGTACTGGCGCGTGTTGATACGTTGCCGGATGGGGGAAGACGGCGTCGCATGAGTCCGCAGAACTCAACATCAGGGCCTCCGGATCCCCTTCAGGGGTTCATGCCGGCATCCCAAAGGCAGGTCGATCTCGACCGCAAGAAGAAGATGCAGCGGGGCTTCTTCGCCATTGCCGCCATCGGCGCGCTTGCCTTCTCGATGCTGTGGAACCCGCCGACCGGCTCGGTCCACTCGTACACGAAGGCCAGTGACTACAACGCAAAGAAGGAGTCCGGCTGCGTCAACTCCGGCGAGGGCTGCCACGGCGACGAGTCTTCCTACACTGACTTCAACGACTACCACCCCGAGGTCGAGTGCGGGACCTGCCATGAGTACACGGGCGTCGGGTGCATCCCGTGCCACAGCCCCGCTGAGCACGAGTGCGCGCTGTGCCACGACGGCACCATGGAGATCGCCGGCGACCGCGTCAGGCTCTCCGATCCGTACCCGCGCGGCCACTACCGCGAGTCCACGCACACCGCCATGGGCACCGACTTCGATGTTCCGGTGCGCGGCGCCGAGGACGGCGAGGCGCAGGCCACCTGCAAGCAGTGCCACAAGCGCGATCTGCGCAAAGCGCACACCAAGGTCGTCGCGGCCGAGGGTAGTCGCTACGGCGAGGACGTCGGTTGCGGTGAGTGCCACAACGACCGAAAGAGCTTCGGTCAGCGCGAAGTGCTCGCCGACTGGAAGACCCGCTCCTGCGAGGCGTGCCACTCCGAGAAGTCCGCGACGCCGATGCATGCGGTCGCAGACATCGAAGCACCCGCGCAAAGCGAGTTCGGTTGCGGTGAGAGCGGCACCGGCTGTCACGACGACAACGACCTGCACTCCTTGCATCGCAACGTTCCGCAGGACTGCTCCAGCCCGGCCGCTGACGGCGAGCCCGGCTGTCACGACCTGACCAAGGAGGCTCACGTCCCGACCGCGGTGACCTGCGGCGGCACCGGTGAGGCTGTCTGCCACGCATCCGAGGACCCCAGCGGCTACGAGCACAAGGACGCCGAGGTCCACTCGCCGACCGAGCCCTCGGCGGCGGCCGTCACCTTCATGGGCACCCGTTGCGGCGACTGCCACCGCATGGATCCCGACGGCGCCAGCCTCGTCGAGGAGCACGCGCTTCCGACCTCGGTGCGCGAGACCGGCAAGGACGAGTGCCGCACCTGTCACGACCACCCCGGCTCCGCAGAGACGATCGTGGCCGAGTGGCCCGAGCGCAACGGCGCCGAGAGCTGCACCTCGTGCCACGGTGTCGAGGGCATCGACTCCCAGCACGCCACGGCCAACGACGCCGCACACGCTGCCTCCAACAGCAGCGGATGCGCCGGCAGCGGTCCGGGATGCCACAGCTCGACGACTCTCACCGACATCGGCGCGCCCACGCCCAACGGCGGGCTGCACACCACCTGTCTGCGCTGTCACGACTGGCGCGGGACGAACGGGAACCTCGCCTACGACCCGACCGCAGACTCGTGCGGCAGCGGGCGTGCGTGCCACGGCTCGGGTTTCTCGGCGAGCACCGGTGTGCACACGATCGGCGGTGCCACGGTGGGCGGGACCGATCCGCTGCACCAGGCTGGGGCAGCCCAGGCCAGGGCCGTGTATTACGAGCAGGTGAGCGGCAACTCGCCGCCGTGTGAGGACTGCCACGGGATGACCTTGGCGACCGAGCACGGACGCCCGAACTCCGCGATCGCGTCGGGCGGCGACACGACGATCTGCGAGCGCTGCCACAACCACCGCACGGCGACGGCCCAGAACGTGAAGGACAGCTGGCCCGAGCGTGGGAGCGACAAGGCGTGCTCAGCGTGCCACGGACAGCCCGGCGTCAACGGCGCGCATCACGCGGCGGGCACGTCGCACTACGCCACGGAGCTCGGGGCCGACGGCAAGCCCAAGCCGGGCGCGTGTGCCGAGTCGGGATGCCACCAGACGCGGGACGTGCGCCGCCTCATGAAGGGCCCGGGCTGCACCAACGAGCAGTGCCACCGCAACACCGGCGACATCCGCGGTACGCGCATCCGCAGCTGTGGAGGTAACGATGCCGCCAAGAGCTGCCACGTCGGGTACTCGTCGACGCAGCACTTCCAGCAGCATACCGCCGACCTGACCGGCACCGTCGCGGGCGTCACCTACACCGAGGGTGCCAACGTCGGTTGCTTCGGGTGCCACTACAAGGACCTGGCAGTCGAGCACAGCGCGGCGCTGCGTGACGGCAGCATGGAGGGCGGCGGAGACAGCAACTGCGACATCTGCCACGCCATCGCCGACGACGCGGGTGCCGGCAAGTACGCGGGACTGCCCGCGGTCAAGGACGCGATCGCGCGCGGCGACCGGCGGTGTGTGGCGTGCCACAACAGCGGTTCGAAAGTCGACGGTCCGACGGGCGTGGCCTCGCCGCACAGCGACATATCGAGCGCCACCGTGCGCCCTGACGGCAAGGTCTGGGCCGACCCGCTCGCCGGTTGGAAGGCCGCATTCGAGTCGCCCGCCGGCGGCGGCCACAACACCATAACGAGCGCAACGGTGGTGGGTGCCGCGCAGGTCGCCAAGTTCCCGGAGACATCGTTCACGGTGGGAGCGTCGGCGTATGGCTGGGGCATCTACAACAACGCGGGTGTGATCAGCGGCAGACCGACGATGTGGCTCCGTCCGAGCATCCTTCCGACGGAGAGCGTCAACACGACCGAGGCCACCTTCATCGCCGCACGCAACACGATGGTCAAGTGCACCGACTGCCACTGGATGCCCGAGGATGCCGTCGGACCGCAGGGCGCGGCAGTGAAGGTCTACATCACGCCCGGGTACGCGCAGACCGAGTACGCGAACCCATCCGAGCACACGTTCCAGTTCGATCCACTCGACATCTACGCTTCGACGAGCCCGACCGCCAGCTCGACCTTCCATCCGCCCAATCCGGCGGGATACAAGCCGGTCGTGTGCTTCAAGTGCCATACGGTGTTCCATGGCTCGGTGCCCGGCACCGAGGGCGTGATCGGCGGGGCTTCGCTGCACCGTACGCACAGGTGGCACCGCGAGGGCACCTCGCCCAACTACACGTGGGAGGCCGAGGTGTGCGTCGACTGCCACCTGCGTATCCCGCATGCGTGGCGTTCGCCCAGACTGCTCGTTCGGACCATCGCGAATACGCCCACCGCTGACGCACGGCCGCTCGATGCGCCGCCGTACGTGCGACCCGGGCACGACGGACTCCGGGGGATCAAGCTCAAGGACTACAGCAACCCGACCCTGCTCGTGAGGCAGGAATGCGCCACCGGTGGGTGCTACGATGGAACCAACGGTCACCCGAGGTCTGATCAGATCACCCAGACGACTTCATTTTGGCCGTAGGAGGGGAGCGCCGCTCGTTTCGGCGCATCGATGGTGGAGATGGAAGGCCTCGGAGTCCGTGGCCGTCGAGTGAGGGGAAAGCTTGATGCGTAACGTATCGATCCGCTTCAAGATCCTGGCCGGTGTGGTGCTGGTCAACCTGATCGGCGCGCTCGTCGTGGTGGTGTACCTGCATCAGACGTATTCCGGCGGCCTCGATGTCACCGCACAGGAGCATGCCGTGGTGAGCGTCGGCGCCTTCGACCAGATCCAGGACATCGGCGGCGATGAGCTCGGCTCGATCACCGGCACCGGCGCGGTCGAGTATGCCGAGCGGCTCAAGGCCGTTACCGGTGCGGACTATGGCGTGCTCGTCTACAAGGACACCATCGACCAGGCTGCCTACGAGGCGCAGCGCGAGGCCGCGGGGCTCCCCAGCAACTGGGAGGAGCAGGAGACCTACGTCCTGGTAGCCGTGACCGACGAGGGCCTCGGCGAGAAGATGCAGCTCACGGCGGACCCGGCCTCGATCCCCGAGGTGGGCAAGCTCATCGGTATAGAGAACGGCGCGTGCGCGCAGACCTGTCACGGCAACCTGACCGCCGAGGGCGACTTCTGGAAGGTCGCGTGGAGCTCGGATTCGAAGAGCCGCGCCCACGCGGTGTTCCCGTTCGTCGACGAGTCGGGCCAGCCGGCCGGCGTCATCTACTCCATCGAAGACATCTCCAAGGCGGCCGACGGTGCTCGCTCGACGATGATGAGCACGCTTGCGGTGATCGTCACCGGCCTGCTCGTTGCGACCCTTCTCATCTGGTTCATGATGGACGGCCTGGTGTTCAAGCGTCTCAACCGCATGATCACGAGCATGGAGGAGATCGCCGTTCGCATCGCGGGCGGGGACTTCGACGCGAAGTTCGAGGCCGACGGCTCGGGCGATGAGATCGGGCAGTTCGAGGCGTTCATCGCGAAGTTCCTCGGCCTCGTGTCCGGCACCCTGAAGTCGCTGGTGAAGTAGGGCGGAAACGAAGCGCATCCTCCCGCGGCACGCGAATCGCTTTCGTCACCCGCAGGAGGTGGAGCCGCTGTGGCCGACTACTATCTGCCGATCAAGGGCAAATGCACCTGGTGGCGTGAGCTGCCGGTGGACGATGATGCCTACGACGTGCGGCTCAAGGAAGAGCAGAAGCGCGTGAGCTGCTCGTGCTTCGTCGAGGGCAAGATGTGGACGTACGTGCGTGCGGAACTGCCGTCCGACTGTCCGGACTCTCGGCACTGCCGCTACTACATCAAGCACTGGTAGGCATGACTGCATAGGAACGGACGCACCGCCTCTCCGACCGGAGGGGCGGTGCTCTTGTCCAACGATCCCTCCGCATATATACTTCATGCCATGAACTATCATGGTGGTGAAATGACTGACCCGTCCCGTGCCGAGCTGTCCGCGCTCGCCAACGACCTGCGCCGTATGTGGCACACGTTGGTGAGCGGGATGCAGCACACCGAGCGCCTCGAGGGCCTGCAGCGTCAGCAGTTCTGGGTGCTCGGTGCGTTGGCCGAAGGCCCGCGCCGCATGAGCGATCTCGCCGAGTGCGCGCAGACCTCGCAGGCATCGCTCACGGGCATCGTGGATCGCCTCGAGGAGCGCGGGCTCGTCGAGCGCGTCCGCTCGAGTGGGGATCGCCGCGTCGTCGAGGTCGCGCTGACGATCGACGGCCGGGCGGAGATGCGAGCGTCGCACGCACGGATGCTGGAGCGCATCGACGAGGTCCTCTCACCGCTGAGTGCCGAGGAGCGCGCCCAGTTCGCGCGTCTCGTCGCCAAGATCAACGCAAGCGAACGACCGGAAGAGAGTTCATGATCCTCAGAGAACTGCCTCAGCGCCGGAAGATGACAATCTTCGGCGGCGTGCTTCTGGCGCTGCTGCTCGGCGCGCTCGACCAGACCATCGTCGGCCCGGCCATGCCGGAGATCGTGCGCGAGCTCGGCGGCCTTGAGCTGCTGGCGTGGATCTTCACGATCTACTCGCTGACGTCCACCATCGCCGTGCCGCTCGTGGGCAAACTGTCGGACCTGTACGGACGCAAGTGGTTCTACGTGGGCGGCATCTCGCTGTTCATGGTGGGCTCGGTCATGTGCGGCCTGGCGGGCTACGGCCTGATGAACGCTTGGCTTGAGCCGCTGGGCGTCACCCCGATGATCCAGCTGATCATCGCTCGCGGTATCCAGGGCCTCGGCGGCGGCGCCATGATGGCCAACGGCATGGCCGTCGTCGGCGACCTGTTCGAGCCGCGCGAGCGCGGCAAGTACCAGGGCTTCACCGGTGCCATCTTCGGGCTCGCGAGCGCGGTGGGTCCGGTCATCGGCGGCCTGCTTACCGACGCCGCGAGCTGGCGCTGGATCTTCCTCGTCAACATCCCGCTGGGGCTGCTCGCGATCGGCGTGCTGCTCTACGCGATGCCCAAGCCCGAGACCGGCCAGCAGCACTCGATCGACTGGTGGGGTGCGACGGCGCTGGTCGTCGGACTTGTGCCGCTGCTCCTCGCGCTCAACTGGGGCGGATCTGACTACGCGTGGAACTCGGCGATGATCATCGGGCTGCTCGCGGTGGCCGCGGTGGTTCTGATCGGGTTCGTACTCATCGAGCGCAGGGCCGGCGAGCCGATCATCGACATGGGACTCTTCCGCGACCGCGCGTTCTCGATGAGCATGCTGGTGCTGTTCCTCTCCGGCGTGGGCATGTTCGGCTCGATCATGTTCCTGCCGCTGTTCATGCAGATCGTCCAAGGTGCTTCGGCGGCGAGCTCCGGCTCGCTCATGACACCGATGATGATCGCGATGGTCACGGGCTCGATCCTGTGCGGGCAGATCATCTCTCGCACGGGTCGCTACAAGTGGCTGGGCGCCACGGGGCTCGCGGTCGCGACCGCCGGCATGTTCGCCCTGTCCCAGATCGCGGTCGACACGACCCGGCTCGCGCTCGTGGGCTACATGGTGCTGATCGGTATCGGCGTGGGTGTGACGATGCCGCTGTTCGCGATCGCGCTGCAGTCGCAGTTCCAGACGCGCATCGGCGAGGTCACCGCCGCGGTGCAGTTCTTCCGCTCGATCGGCGGCACGGTGGGCGTGGCACTGCTGGGCGGCGTCATGAATGCGGCGTTCGCGCGCAACCTCCAGGAGCTGCTCGTGCGGGATGCGGGCAAACTGGGCGGGGCCGCCCCCATGCTCGAGAAGCTCGCCGAGCAACCCGCGAAGCTCCTCAACGCCGGTGGACTCGAGAAGCTCACGGCCCAACTGCCACCCGAGGCGACCACGGTGCTCGCCACGTTCATGGCCGACCTGAAGCTCGCGCTCACCGACGCCATCGCCGAGTCGTTCCTCATCGGCGCCGGCATGATGACGCTGGCGTTCGTCGCCATGCTGTTCGTGCGCGAGGTGCCGCTCCCGGCCCGGGTCAAGGCGCCCGGTTCGATCGAGGAGATGGGCGGCGAGCTGATCGCGGGCGAGGGTATCCAGCCGGCGGAGCACGAGCCCGTCCTCATCGAGGTCGACGGTGACGAGCGCGACTGATCCCGCGATCGCAGCGTTCGTCGACCGGGTGCTCGAGCACGGCGACGAGCTCTACCGCGACCTGCCGTGGCGGCGGACCGACGACCCGTATGCCGTGCTGGTCTCCGAAGTCATGCTCCAGCAGACCCAGGTGAGCCGTGTCGTGCCGTACTACGAGGAGTGGCTGGCGAGCTTCCCCACGCTCGAGGCGCTCGCAGGCGCGCCCCTCGAGGCCGTGCTGCGTACGTGGCGGGGCCTGGGCTACAACCGGCGGGCCGTGTCGCTCAAGCGCGCCGCCGAGGCGTGCGTCGAGGCCGCGGCGGGCGGTCCCGCCCGGCTGCCCCACGATGAGGCCGCGCTGGTCGCCCTCCCGGGCATCGGCCCGGCGACCGCCGCCGGCGTGCTGGCATTCGCCTTCCACAAGCCGGCCACCTATCTCGAGACCAACGTGCGGGCGGTCGTGCTCCACGAGCTGTTCCCGGACGACGACGGTGTGAGCGACCGCGCCGTACGCGAAGCGGTCACCGCCGCGCGTGACGAGGTGGCGGCGCGTGGGGTCGATCCCGCACGCTGGAACTGGGCGCTGCTCGACTATGGCGCGCAGCTCAAGCGGTCCGTGCCCAACCCGTCGCGCCGCAGCGCGCACCACACCCGGCAGTCCGCCTTCGAGGGCTCGCGTCGCCAGAAGCGCTCGGCGCTGCTGCGTGCGGTCATGGACGCGCCGGGCGGCACCTCTGAGGAGTACGTGTCCGTCGTGGCCGGGTTGCTCGGCGACGGGGGAGGCGAGGCGGCGGAGCTCACGGCTGAGCTACTCGCCGAACTGGCCCGCGAGGGCTTCTTGGCCGAGGACGCGGGGCGTTTCCGAATCGCATAGCGGCGATCATCGCGTGCGGTGTGACGTGCGTCACGGGCGACAACGAACGGATACCAGACGCCCCCTCATGCATAGCACCGTGGCTGCCGAAACTACTGGTAGGACCCGGCGAAATGCCAACCCGAGGGGGGTCTCGGCGCCGTATTCCACTGCGGCTGCGGGCGCCAGAACAAATGCAGAGAGCCGCGGGGCCCGCGACCGGATAACGGCCGCGGGCCTGCTTGCTTCCGAGCGTCGCGAGGCGCGGGTGTTAGTTGCCCGCCGACTCCTTCAGGAACCGTTCGGCCGCCGCCGGGCCGCTCACATGGCACGTCTCGCAGTAGGTCGGGTCGTGGCACTCGTAGCAGGCCTGCGCGCCGTCCTTGATGACCGAGCTCGGGTGCTGGCGCTGCCACGGCGTGCCGGGCTTGGACGCCGGGTGGTGGCAGGCGTTGCAGACCGCGTCGCCCTTGGCCTCTGCGGAGCTGCGCGCGTGGCACTTCGCGCAGACGGACGGGTCCTTGTAGCCGACCTCGCCGTGGTTCTCCTTGAACTCGGCGGGGTGCGGCATGGCGACGCCGTGGCACGAGCTGCAGTACGACGAGGCGTGGCAGGTGTAGCAGGAGTTGATCTCGTTGGACGGCTTGAGGACGGGGCCCTCGGCCTCCTCCGGGTCGAGCTCGCCATGCTCGGCGTTGCGCTTGACCGCCTCGGCGATCGACGCGCTCTCCTCCTTGGCCGCCTCGGCGTGTCCCTTCGACTCGCCGTACAGCGTGTACCAGCTCGACGCGTCGTGGCTCGGCGGGGTGAGCTTGAAGTCAGGGGTGTGGCACGCGGTGCACGTGCCCGGCGCCTCGGAGTCCTTGGCCAGGTTGTGGCAACGGAAGCACGCGTCCATCGTCATCCAGTCGGGATGCTTCTCCTCGCTCAGCGTCAACTCGATGTCGTCTTCCGGATGCGCGACGCGGTTGTGACAGGTGGTGCAGGTCACGTCCTGTTCGGAGTGGACGTCGTGGTCGATCTTGAGGCCGGCGCTCGGCGTGACGGGCCTGTTGGCCAGGTTGTGGCACTGGGTGCAGCGGTCCGAGCCGATCTCGACCGCGTAGTGGCTCGCCGCGTTGAGCGGCAACTCGAAGTCGCCCGAGATCGTCTTGAACAGGTCGGGGGCCACCTCGATCTTGAGCAGCGTCATCTGCAGCGGGTTGGCCGCAACCGGTTCGTGGCAGGCGATGCAGCTCACGCGGGTGTGGGTGCTCTTGTTGTAAGCAAGCGTGTTGTCGTAGTGCGCGACATGGCACGGCTCCTCGCAGAACCACGCGAACGAGGTGCCGACGATCGCGGTCGCCCAGACGATCACGAACGCGATCAGCAGCACGCCGCACCACACGATCATGCGGGGGCGGCTCTTGGGGTCCTTGAACAAGGGGATCGGGTTGAGTCGCATGGGGTTCGTCGCCTTCGTGGTCGATGACTCGTTGCCGGACGGGTCACCCCAAGTATGCGCCTGTCGTGCAACCCCGCGCTTGACCTAGGTCAAGTATCCGAGAAGCTCGTCTGCGACCGACGCGAAGCTGCGCCCCGTGTCTCGGGCGATCCGGGCGACGTGGTCGGCTTCGGCCCGCGGGCCCGCGGGCCCGATCTTGTAGCGCACGGGGCCGTACGGGGTCTGCGCCTCGCGCACCTCGCGCTGGGCCATGAACCGCTCGCCCATCACGACGCGGACGCCGAGTGCACCCGTGAGCACGACGACGCGCTGCGCGAAGTGCTCGGCGGCCTCGGCCGGGACCATGAAGCTCGCCGAGAAGGCCGAGCGACCCTTCTTCATCACGATCGGGCTGGTCCAGGCGTCGAGAGCACCCTCGTCGAGCAGCTGCCGGACGGCCACCGCGGCCGCCTCGGGGCTGATGTGGTCGATGTTGGTCTCCAGGACCGCGACCGGCCCCTTCGTCAGCGTCGGCGCCGATTCGTCGGGCTCGCCGACCGCGAGCCGGCACACGTTGGGGGTGCCGATGTCGCGCGTGCCCGCACCGAAGCCGCTCGTGACGGGGCGCATCGGCGGGCAGGCGCCGTAGCCGTCAGCGAGCACGCCGAGCAGCGCGGCACCCGTGGGCGTGGTGAGCTCTTGGCGCACGGTCCCGCCGAACACCGGCGCGCCGGCGAGCAGCTCGAGCGTCGCCGGGGCGGGGACCGGGAGCGTGCCGTGCGAAGCCTCGACGACGCCCGCGCCCACCGCGACCGGGGTGCAGACCAGACTGTCGAGCCCGAGCGAGTCGGCGACGTCGCAGGTGCCGACGATGTCGACGATCGCGTCGAGCGCGCCGACCTCGTGGAAGTGCACGTCCTCGACGCCGGTGCCGTGGATGCGTGCCTCGGCCTCAGCGAGCGCGCGGAAGGCAGCCTTCGCGCGGGCCGCGACGTCCGGATCGAGGCCAGCGGCGTCGATGAGGTCGACGATGTGGGAGAGGTGCCGTGCCGCGGGTGTCTCGGCGGCTTCGATGCGCACGGAGAGTGCGGCGATGCCATGGCTCGAGACGGGAGAGACGTGTACGACCGCCTCGGGCGCCAGGCGCCGGGCCAGTTCCTGCAGCCGCCCGGCGTCGTAGCGGCCCAGCCGGGTTGCGGCGTCGAGCATCGCCCCGAGCAGTTTGTCGCCGGAGACGCCGGTCGAGCAGTCGAGGAAGCCGATCACGAGCGCTCCCCGGCGGCCCACCTCGGCGCGTTGATGCGGGTCGCGATGACCGCTGCGCCGAAACCGTTGTCGATGTTGACGACGCCGATGCCCCCGGCGCAACTGTTGAGCATGCTGAGAAGCGGTGCGATCCCGCCGAGGTTCGCGCCGTAGCCCACGCTCGTGGGCACCGCGACCACCGGGACATCGACCAGTCCCGCTATCAGCGAGGGTAGTGCGCCCTCCATGCCTGCCACCGCGATGACGACCCGCGCCGAGCGCAGCAGCTCGGTGTGGGCAAGCGCTCGGTGCACACCTGCCACGCCGACGTCGTAGAGCCGCTCGACGCGCGCTCCCATCACCTCGGCGGTCGCGGCCGCTTCCTCGGCGACGGGGAGGTCGGAGGTCCCGGCACTTGCGACGACCACGAGGCCCTCGGAGGGCGTCGACTCGCGGCGGTCGACCACGACGAGCCGCGGGAGCTCGAGCCACTGCACGTCGGGAGCCACGTCGCGCACCGCGTCCGCGTGCGCCTCCGTTGCGCGCGTGGCGAGCACGACGTCGGTGTGGCCGAGCAGCGCTTCCGTGATCTGCGCCACCTGCTCGGGCGTCTTGCCCTGCGCGAAGATGACCTCGCCGAAGCCACACCGCAGCACGCGGTGGTGGTCGACGCGGCTGTGCGCGTCCTCGCCGACTTCAGAGAAGTCGGGTGACGCGAGCCGGTCGGCGGCCTCGGCCGGATCCAGGCTGCCGTCTGCGACGGCCGCAAGCAGTCGCTCGAGCGTATCTCGGTTCGGCACGGCTCTCCCTGGTGCGGTGCGCATGGTCGCGCGAACGGGGACATGATGTGTGGCTATACTTGTACCACGCTGTCTGCCCCGGCGCCGTCGTTGCGGACGGCGTGTCCGTCTTCATCAATCCTACGCGGAGCCCCGTGAACCAGAGCCGCACATTCAAGGAGATGACGCTCGAAGAGCGCTCGTTCCTCGCCGCCCGTGTGGCCATGGTCGGCATCCTGCTTCTGCTCTTCGGCATCGGTCTGCGTTTTCCCGGCGGCGGCCAAGAGATCTGGATGTACCTGTTCCTGACCCTCGTCGTCATCGTCGTGAGCGTGGTCGCGTGGCTCGAGGCTCGGGTCGGCTCGGAGCGATTCCGACAGGTGCTCATGTGGCTCTTGGGCCCGGACCTGTTCTGCGTTGCCGGGTTCACGTACCTGTTCCACAACCTCGAGGACGCGTTCTACCCCGTCGCGGTTCTGGTGCCCATCATCTACTCGCTCATCGTCTCGCGCGAACAGGCGTCGCTGGTCGCCGGGCTCTCGATGGCCGCCTACCTGCTCGGCCACTACGTCGCGCACGATTTCGAGGTCGTGAGCGAGTTTGCGCTCTACACGATCAAGGCAGGCGCCATTCCCGCCATCGGCCTCATGGTGGCATCCAGCATCGACCGTCAGCGGCAGCGCGAGGCCGAGGCGTTGGCGTTGGCCGAGGAACGCGCCAGTCTCAACGACGAGCTCGAGCGCCGGCTCGCCGAGCTGCAGGCCGTCTCGCAGATCACCGAGATCATCCACTCGTCGCTCGACTTCGAGCGCATCGGGCCGGTCGTGATCGAGATCCTTGGCAAGGTGCTGGGCATCGACGCCTGCTGCCTGTTCGTCATCGACAAGGAGCGCTCCGAGACGCTGTTCTCGGCGAGCGCGGGGCCGACGCTGGGCAGCGGTTCGATCGAAGTGTCCGACTATCGAAATGTGGCCGGTGACGAGCACTTCAGCTGCATGCAGGTGTACGACCACGGCAACCTCATGGTGCTGTTCTGCACGATGGCGCCGGCCATCGAGGCGCTCAGTCCCGAGGACAAGATCGTACTCACCGCGGTCGCCAGCGAGCTGGTGGTCGGTGTCGAGAACTCGCGTCTCTACAAGCTGACGAAGCGGCTCGCGATCACCGACGAGTTGACCGGGCTGTTCAACTACCGCCACCTGCAGCAGCGCCTCGACGAGGAGATCGAGCGCGCGCGCCGCTACGGCAAGCGGATCGCCCTGCTCATGCTCGATGCCGACGACTTCAAGGGCTTCAACGACAGCCAGGGCCACATCGCCGGCGACCGCGCCATCGCCGAACTCGCGCAGGTGATGCAGGGCGTCGTGCGTGAGGTCGACGTCGTGGCTCGCTACGGCGGTGAGGAGTTCGCCATCGTGCTGCCCGAGACCGACGCTGCCGGGGCGTTCGTCGCCGCCGAGAAGATCCGCGAGGCGATCGCCGGGCACAGCTTCTGCGACGCAGACGGCGAGCGCTGCTGCCACCTGACGGTCAGCATCGGCCTCGCGACGTTCCCCACTCACGCGTGGGACAAGGAGTCGCTGCTCAGGGAGGCCGACGACGCCCTCTATCAGGCAAAGAACGGTGGTAAGGACCGCGTGCGCGCTCCGAGGCGCCGCGCGAACGCCGGCGAGAGCGGTGGCGATGATGTCGCGTCTGAGCCGCGTGACGACGACGAATGGACGGAGCGCTGATGGTTCGCTACGCATTCTTGGGGCCCGCAGGAACCTTCTCCGAAGAGGCGCTGCTGTCGCTGGAGCTCCCCGATGTCGAGCCGGTGGCGTGCTCGAGCATCGACGAGGTCTTCGAGGCTGTCGAGCGTGGCCAGGCGGAGCGCGGTGTCGTCCCGATCGAGAACTCGGTCGAAGGCTCGGTTCCAGCCACCCTGGACGCGCTTGCTTTCGACACCCAGCTCGAGATCCAAGGTGAGCTCGTGCTCGATATCCACCATGCACTGATCACTGCGCCGGGCGCCGATCTGGCAGCCGTCCGTACTGTCGTGTCGCACCCGCAGGCAACCGGACAGTGCCGCCGCTGGCTCGCGCGCAACCTCCCCGGTCGCGCGATCGTCGCCGCCAACTCGACCGCCGAGTCGGTGCAGCACGCCGTGGCCGACCAGACCGTCGCCGCTGTGGGGACGCGCTTGGCAGCCGAGCTTCATGGTGGCGAGGTGCGCGAGCCTGCGATCGAGGACTACGCAGGCAACCAGACGCGTTTCGTCGTCATCGGCCGCGGTATCCGGGAGCGTACCGGACGCGACAAGACCTCTCTCGCGCTGTTCCTCAAGGCCGATAAGCCCGGCGCGCTGCTGATGATCCTCTCGGAGTTCGCTTACGGCGAGATCAACCTGACCAAGATCCAATCGCGCCCGACCAAGCGTCAGCTGGGTGACTACATGTTCTTCGTGGATCTCGAGGGGCACGTCGACGACCAGCACATCAAGACGGCGCTCGACTGCCTGCGACTCAAGCTGCGTGAGGTCAAAGTCCTGGGGAGCTACCCCCAAGCGTAGACACGCGCAGAGGCGTCAGGGGGCCGGGGCCGCCTCGCCGTCCTGCTCGTAGACGAGACCCGCATCGTAGACGCCGTCGGTGCCTTGCAGCTTCTCGGCGCTGGCGAGCTCGGTACCGGGGGCGACCTCCACGATGTAGCGGCCGTTGCCCGTATCGGTGGTCCCATTCGCCTCGACACCGGCGTCGGCGAGCACCTCGTCGATGTTCCCGCCCTCGGCGATCCAGACCGAGACCAGTCCGGGGACGGTGTCGTAACCGGCGACCGGTTCGATCGTCTTGCCGCCGCCTCCGCCGGGGCCGTCGGGCCCGCCGCCACAGTCGCGTAGCAGCATCAGGATGATCAGGACCACGATGACGATGATGGCGATCATGCCGAGCAGCCCCCACAGCGACCGGCCCTGTTTGGGCTCGGGTGCGGGCTCGATAGCGTCCGCTACCGGCTCGACGACCGGATCCTGAACGGGCGCAGGTGCCGTATCGACAGGCGCCGAGTCGTTCCCGGCACCTGAAGGCGCCTCGGGCTGCAACTCGCTCATGCTGTCCTCGGGCATGTTCTCCCTCACGATCGGCCTCGTCGGCACGTCCTCGCTCCCTACACTCCAGTATATCCGAGAGCGGTTGCTGCAGCTCTCCGAAGTGTGGGCCCTGTCACACCACGATGTCGTGGGCGATCCCGGCCTTGTCGAGCGTGCGGCACAGGTCGTCCACACTTTCGCACGGCATCGCAACGATGGGGCGGCCGGAGCCGTCGTCGACAGCCACCAATGTGGCTGCGATCCCGCTTGGCCCGCATTCGATGCAGTGATCGCGCGCCCACGCGTAGGCCCGGTCGTGGCGGGCGACGAACAGCAACAGCCACGCGTCACCATTCACGTGCACGATTGCTCGCATGTCGTGAGTCACGCGCAACGACCGTACCGTGCGATCCGCCGCGTCGTGGACGATCTCGGGGTGCAGCGCACCCGTCACCGGCGCGCGGACGAGCTTGGCCAGGAACCTGGCGACGCGACGCGCATCTGCACCGTCGAGATCGGCGAGTGCGTCCAGGAAGTTGTCGCTCAGGCTGATCGTGGGCATGCCGCAACCGACCTCAGGATGACGGGGGCTCGGGGTTGCTGAGGGAGCTGTCCCACATCCTCCAGTGGGTGGTGTCATCGCGCTTGGCTGCGTACATCGCGTGGTCGGCCTTGACCACCAGGGAGCGGGCGTCATCGGTATCGGGATCGAACACGGCGAACCCGATGCTGGCGTCGATGTCGCAGTCGGCTCCGCACACGCTGATGGGCTCGCGCACCACCTCGAGCAGCCGGGAGGCGATACCGTCGATCTCATCGACGGACTCGACGCGTTGCAGCAAGATCACGAACTCGTCGCCACCGAGGCGCGCCACGGTGTCTTGTTCGCGGACGGTCAGCATGAGCCGCTTCGCCAGCTCGACGAGCACCATGTCGCCCGCGGCATGGCCGTGCAGGTCGTTGACCGGCTTGAACCGGTCGAGGTCGATGTAGGCCAAGACGAGCAGGTCGCCGTAGCGTTTCGCATCCGCGATGGCGACACGGAGGCGTTCCTCGAACGCGGTGCGGTTCGACAGTCCGGTCAGCGTGTCGTGATAGGCCAGGAAGGCCATGTGGCTCTCGGCCTCGATGCGGTTGGTGGTGTCCCTGATGACCGCGACCACGAGCGGTCCGAACTCGCTCTCGACGCGGCTCGCCGCCACCTCGGTCGGGATTTGGCGGCCGTCAGCGGTCACGGAGCGGCTGTCGAAGGTCAGCTGCCCGTCGTGCAAGATAGCCTCGAGCCGTCCCGGGCCGCCCCGCATGGCGTCCGGAGCGACCCAGCCGAACGGGGGAAGCGCCTGCATCTGCTCAGGCGAGTACCCCAGCAGGTCGCAGGCTCCCCGGCTGAAGAACACGATCGAACCGTCCGGTTCGTGGGCGATGATCGCGTCGAGCGCCGAGTCGATCAGCGTGCGCAGCAAGGTCGCTTGCTGGACATCGCTCATGCCCGCAAGCAGGTCCCTGCCGCAGATGTTCTCGTTTCCTGCTGCCATGGAGCTGTGGATACCCGTTCGACGTGGACGAGCGGCCCTGCGAGATCGAACCGGGCCTAGAGGGTCATTCCCGAGGTGAGCACGTCCCACCCCTGCGCGCCGATCTCGCGTGCCTCGTACATGTTCAGATCGGCCTTGGTCAGCAGGCTTTCGGGGTCGTCGCCATCCTCGTGTAGCGCCATCCCGATCGTGCCGGAGACACAGATGTCGTTACCCGAGACCTGCATGGGGGCCCTGACCGCGCGGTCGATCTTCCGCGCGATGGCGGGCAGGTCCAACGGGCTGGCCAGTCGCGGCAACACCACGACGAACTCATCACCGCCGAGGCGCGCGACGGTGTCGCTTTCCCGGACGCACTCCGCGATACGGTCGGCGACCTCGCGCAAGACATGGTCGCCGACCGCGTGTCCGTGGGTGTCGTTGACCGGCTTGAAGTCGTTGAGGTCCAAGAAGATGACGCCGACCACATCGCCGTGGCGCCTCGCGTCAACGATGGCTTCGTGCAGCGCCGAGTCGAGCATCACTCGATTGGCGAGCCCAGTGAGCGTGTCGTGGTAAGCGAGATAGCGGACCATCTCTTCGCTGCGCACCCGTTCCGAGACGTCGCGCACTCCCGAGACCACCAGCGTTCCCAGCGGGCTTTCGATGACCCTGGCGTGGATCTCGACAGGGAACTCGGTGCCGTCGGAGTGATGTGCCCGGCTGTCGAAGCGGGCCTCGCCATGGTCGACGATCGCGCTCATGAGCTTGGCGACATTGTCGCGGTTGGTCGGGTGAACCCAGCCGAACGGCCCGCGAGAGCGCGCCTCCTCGAACGTGAGGTTCCACTGCTCGAGCGCGGCGCGGTTGGCGTGCACGAGCAACCCGTCGAGGGTGTGAGCGACGATGCCGTCGCTCGCCTCGTCGAGGAGCAGTGACTGGAGCTCGAGATGTGCCTCGCACGCATTGAGCCGTTTGCGAAGCTCGCGGATCACGAGCAGCGCATGGTCCGAGTGGAATCCGTGGCAGCGCTTCGCGGTCACGTCGATGTCGGCAACCGTACCGTCGGCCTTGCGGACTGACGTTGTGAACGAGCACTCGTGACCATTACAGCTGGTCACGGTAGCGATCATCGTGTCCGCCGAGCTTTCATCGGCGCACACGTCAACCAGCGGCCGGCCTTCGAGGCCGTCGCCGAACATCCGCCGAGCCGGCTCATTGGCCGCGGCGATACGCGTCTCGGCGTCGACGATGAAGCAGGCATCGCCGACGACGCCGATCAGATCCCGGAGGGGGGTGAGCCCTGTCACCGCGACACCTCCTTCCTATTCGCACAAGCGAGCGGGGATCGCTTGTGTTCGTGTTATCGGCACGGCGAACGCGGACGATTAACGGAAGCTTATGGGCTTCTCGTGAACGGCCATGCGAGTGGGACGGGAGGTGCGGGGCCGGCCGAGAAGCGATCCGGTTGCGCCTCAGGCGTGCCCGGCCCACAGCCACAACGACGCGGCGCTGCGGTGCGGGGCCCAGCGGACACCGCGCTCGGTGAGCTCCTCGCGCGTCATGGGGCGCCCCAGGCCGCTCATCGTGCCCGCCGAGGCACGCAGCCCGAAGTCGTCGACGGCGAGCACGTCGGGGCGCCCCAAGGCGAAGATGAGGTACATCTCGGCGGTCCATCGTCCCACCCCGCGCAGCGCGACGAGCGTTTCGATGACCGCCTCGTCGTCGAGTGCCTCGAGGGCGTCCCACTCGATCTCGCCGCTCAGTGTCGCTGCGGCGATCCCGTGCAGGTACTCGGCCTTTCGGTTGGAGAGGCCCAGCTCGCGCAGGGTCTCGTGTGAAGCGGCGGCGATCTCCTCGGCCGAGGTGCCCACACGCTCGGCGACGCGCCCCCAGATGGTGGCTGCGACCTTGGTGGCGAGCTGCTGGGAGACGATCGACTCGGCCATGACCTCGAAGCCGCCGCCGGTCACGACGATGTCGACCTCACCGGCGCGGTCGATGAGCGCGCCGAGCTCAGGGTCCGCGGCGGCGAGCGCTCGCGAGACCTCATCGGTGGCGGTGTGTCGCAAGACGGTCGGCATCGTCTCTACAGCGTAGCGCACCCGTACACCGCCGGCGCGTCTCGCGGGGTGGATGGGCCGTCCATTGGCTATACTCGGAATCGCTCACAGTCGATACGCATCCACCGGCGCCCGGCGCGCCGCCGAAAGGTCTGCGAGGTAGCCTTCATGCTCGACGCGAAGCTGGTCCGCGACAACCCCGAAGCCGTCCGCACCGCGATGGCGAACCGCAACGCGGAGTGGGACGTCGACGCCTTCCTGGCGCTCGACGAGCGGCGGCGATCGCTCATCGGCCAGACCGAGGCGCTGCAGGCCCGTCGCAACGAGGCCTCGAAGGCCATCGGCGCGCTGATGAAGGACGGCAAGCGCGACGAAGCGGAAGCCGCCAAGGACGAGGTGCGCCAGGTCAACGAGTCCATCGCGGCGCTCGAGGGCGATCTGGCGGCCGTGGAGGCCGAGTCGCGCGAGCTGCTTCTGGTCGCGCCGAACCCGCCGCACGAGTCGGTGCCGGTCGGCGCGAGCGAGGATGACAACGTGGAGGTGCGCCGCTGGGGCACGCCGCCGGCGTTCGACTACGAGCCCAAGGCGCACTGGGACCTGGGCCCCGACCTCGGCATCATCGACTTCGAGCGCGGCGTGAAGCTCGCGAAGTCGCGCTTCGTGGTGCTGGGACGTGACGGCGCGAGGCTCAACCGGGCGATCATCAACTTCATGCTCGAAGCCCACGCCGATGCGGGCTATACCGAGTGGGCGCTGCCCGCGCTCGCCAACGCCGAGACGCTCACCGGCACCGGCCAGCTGCCCAAGTTCGAAGACGATCTGTTCAAGACCGGCGAGGGCCTGTATCTGATCCCGACCGCCGAGGTCCAGCTCACCAACCTGCACCGCGACGAGGTGCTGGAGGGCGACACGCTGCCCCGACACTACTGCGCTCACACCCCGTGCTTCCGTGAGGAGGCGGGCAGCGCCGGCCGAGACACCCGCGGCATGATCCGCGTCCACCAGTTCGACAAGGTCGAGCTCGTGCACTTCGCCAAGCCCGAAGAGTCGATGGGCTCGCTGGAGAAGATGGTCGCGCAGGCCGAGTCGATCCTGCAGCGCCTGGGGCTGGCGTACCGCACCATCGTGCTGTGCACGGGGGACATGGGCTTCGGGGCGGCCAAGACCTACGACATCGAGGTGTGGCTGCCGAGCTACGACGGCTACAAGGAGATCTCGAGCTGCAGCAACTGCTGGGACTTCCAGGCCCGTCGCGCGGCGATCAAGTACCGCGACCAGGGCGAGTTCAAGGGCTCGCGGCTGTTGCACACCCTCAACGGCAGCGGGCTCGCCGTCGGGCGCACCCTCGCCGCGGTGCTGGAGAACTACCAGAACGAGGACGGCACCGTGACGGTGCCTGAGGCGCTGCGCCCGTATCTCGGTGGGCAGGAGCGCATCGGCTGAGAGGTCGGTTGCGGGGCGTCTACGCGGTGCCGGGAGCCCGGGTGACCGCGAACGCGAAGTGGTTGCGCCCATCGTGCTGCAGCGCGAACGCCACGGCGTCGACTTTGTCCGATGACCCGTCGCGGCCGATCGTCTTGAGCGGTATGGCCATGCCGTTTGCTCCGACGCTCATGAGCGTGCCCACGCGCTCTTCCATCGCGGTACGCGCCTGAGGATGGAGCACGTCGAGCGCCTCGATGCCCATGAGGTCGTCGGTGCACTCGTGTCCCAGCAGCCCGCACGCGGCCGTGTTGATGAATGCGATCCTGCGATCGTGCACAACCAGCAGGGGGAGCGGCAGGGCCGTGAGCGCCGCCTCGAACAGGTTCGTGGCTTCGGGCGCTCGCGACGGCCGGACAGACGGCGGACGGACTCGGAACGGGGACTCCAAGGGAGTGACGACCACGAGGGCGTGGTGCGTTCCGTCGAACTCGAAACGGACCGCGCCCACGACGACGTGCCGTTCCTCACCGGTCGTTGTGCGCAGCTTCAGGGGAAGCCCCACAAAGGCCTTGCCCTGCTCGAGCAGTAGCGAGCGCCGCTGCTCGCCCGCGGCGCGGGCGTCCGGATGCACGATGTCGGCGACCGGCTTACCGATCAGGCTCTCCTTGAGTCCCGCGTCGAGCAGGCGCAGCGCGCTCGCATTGGCCGCGCTGATGGTGTCGCGCCCGTGCACGAGCGCCGGCAGCGGCAGGGCTTCGAACACCGCCGCATGCAGGCCTGATCGTTGAGTTGAATCGTGCATCGGGTGCCTTCGGAGACGGTGGCAGAGTACAGGCTCGTGAGCAAAGACCGTGCTAACCCGCACTCGGACTTCGACGGGACTGACTCACCCCGTCTGCGCACACTATCGTCCCAGCAGGGACTCCGCGTTTCGGCCGAGAATCGCCTGCAGCTCGCCGTCATCGAAATCGAGTCGCGAGAGGTGCTCGATCTCCGCACCGGGGTCGGTCCAGGGACCGTCACTGCCGAAGAGGACCCGGTCGGTCCCGTGGGCGCGCACCAGGGCGACGAACTCATCGTCGGGCAGGTGGCCGAGCGTGTAGGCGGTATCGAGCCACACGTCGGCGCCGCTGATATGCTCGGCGACCTTGGCCCACTGGCGGAAGCCGCCGAGGTGGGCGAGCACGCAGGTCAGGTCGGGCCACGCATCGATCAGGCGCGCGAACGACTCGGCGGTGCCGCGAACGCCCGGATGGATCACGTCGGCCCCTGCGTGGAGCAGCACGACCATCCGGTTGGCTGCTGCTGCACGCCAGATGGGCTCGAGCCTCGTCTCATGCGGCTCGAACGCTTGGTGTTCCGGGTGCATCTTGAAGCCGAGAAGCCCCAGAGAGCGCATGCGGAGGATCTCGGCTTCGGGGTCTTCGACGTCGGGATGCATCGCGCCGAACGGCACGATGCGGTCGCTCGCGGTGGCTGCCGCCCAGTCGTTGATGGACCTGACCTGGCTCGGCTTGGTCGCCACCGGCTGCGTGACGGAGACGGCGACGCCCGCGGCGTCCATCTGCGCGACCAGACCACCGACCGTGCCGTCGTAGTGCGCGGTCAGGTCGCCGCCCGCGTTCTCGATCAGGGCCGGGATGGCGCCCGGCGCCACGGCGTCGGGGAAGACGTGCGTATGGAAGTCGATGACGTGCATGTCTCAACCCTAGCACGGGAGTGTCGCGGGTTGCGCGGGTACGAACGAGACATGGAGTCCCCCAACACCACCACTCTGCCGCTACCCGCGACCGACTGCGCCGTCGCGCGCATCGTACGCGGCGTACCGGAGGATGCGCGCAGGGAGGTCAGCCTGCTGTTCTTCGAGGCGTTCGGGTCCAAGATCGGCAAGGTGCCCGGTTTCCCGACCGACCCGGATCGGATCGCCGAGATCCTCTCGGCCATCCTGTGTCCCGACCGCGGGTACGTGGCGTTCGACGCACACGACGTCCCGGTCGGGTGTGCCTGGGTGGCGCCACGCGGTGAGCTGCTGTGCGCCAAGCCCGAGGAGCTCAAGGCCGCGTTCGGACCGGTCGCCGGGTGGCTGTTCGCGCTGTCCGCCGCGCCGCGTCGCTCGGACCCGGACGGCGTCTGGCAGTTCGAGGGCTTCGGCGTCCGTGCGTGCTGCCGCGGCTTCGGGATCGGCTCGGCGATGCTTGAGCGCGGCATCGCCGATGCGCGGGAGGCGGGGGCCACCACGCTTGAGCTCACCGTGGCCGACACCAACGAGGGTGCGCGGCGGCTCTACGAGCGCTTCGGCTTCGAGGTCGTGAAGTCACGCTGGCTCGGGCCGCTGGCGCGGCCGGCGGGGTTCACGTACCTGCAGTACATGGAGAAGGACCTGACGGCCGGGGCACGGCCGCACACAGACGGAGTGGCGCCATGATCCGCGAGACGCTCGATCCCACCATCCTGACCGTGTTCGGCACGACCGGTGACCTCATGGCCCGCAAGATCGTGCCGTCGCTGTACCACCTGCGCGGGCGGGGTCTGCTGCCGCAGCGCCTCAAGGTCGTGGGGTTCGGCCGCCGCGACTGGACCGATCACGACCTCCACGAGCACGTCACCTCGATCCTGGCCGAGCGCGCCCCTCACGCCGACCCTACCGACGTCGAGAACTTCGTGCGGCTCTTCGTCTACCAGCGCGGCGAGTTCCACGAGGCAGAGAGCTACGCGGCCACCGCCGAGCGGATCTCAGCACTGCAAGACGAGTGGGGCGTGTGCGCGAACAAGCTCTTCTACCTCGCCGTGCCCCCGGTCCACTACGAGACGATCTTCACGCACCTGGCCGAGTCGGGCCTGACGCGAGCGTGCAGCGCCCTCGAGGGTTGGACACGCGTGCTGGTCGAGAAGCCGTTCGGCGACGACCTCGGGACCGCGCGCGAGCTCGACGGGCTTCTCGGCAGGCTGTTCCGGGAGGAGCAGATCTACCGGATCGACCACTACCTCGCCAAGGAGATGCTGCAGGGCATCATGAACTTCCGCTTCACGAACAATCTGTTCGAGAGCGAGTGGGGGCGCCAGGCGGTCGAGAAGATCGACATCGTGCTGCACGAGACGATCGGCGTGGAGAAGCGGGGCGCGTTCTACGACTCGGTGGGCGCGCTGCGCGACGTGGGCCAGAACCACCTGCTGCAGATGCTCGCGCTGGTCACGATGGAGCAGCCGGGCAGCTCGAGCCCGCACGACATCCGCGAGGCCCGTGCCGACCTGATCGAGTCGCTCGCGCCGCTGACACCCGGCCAGGTCGCCGAGAGCACCTTCCGCGCACAGCACACCGGCTACCGAGACATCGCGGGTGTCGAGCCGGACTCCGAGACCGAGACGTACTTCAAGGTCCGCACCGTCATGCGTGGCCCGCGGTGGGCGGGCGTCCCGGTGACGATGGAGTCGGGCAAGCGCATGGGGTGCGCCTGCAAGCACATCGAGGTCACCTTCAGGCACCCGCACCCGTGCCTGTGTCAGCCCGGGGAGCACTACACCAACAAGGTGGTGTTCACCCTCGAGCCCTCGGATCGCATCGAGATCGTCTTCTACGCCAAGCGGCCCGGCTTCGACTACGAGGTCGAGGAGCGCCGGTTCAGCTTCTTCCTCTACGAGAAGACCGAGAAGGCCCAGTACGTCGAGGAGTACGGCAAGCTGCTCTACGACGCGTTCCGCGGCGACCAGTCGCTGTTCGTCTCGACGCGCGAGGTCGACGCCGGCTGGCGTTTCATCGACTCGATCGTGGACGGCTGGCGCACGGGCCTCGCGCCGTTGGAGGTCTACGAGCCGGACTCGAGCGAGATCGTGATGCGGGCCGACGAGGCGCTCGTGGCCGGCGACGCGAAGGGCGCGGTCGGGGTCTGCGGGCTGGGGAAGATGGGCGCCGGGCTCGCGTTGAACCTCGCCGAGAACGGCTGGCAGGTCGTCGGCTGGAACCGCACCCATGCGGTCGCCGAGGCGATGGCGGGTGACGGTATCGAGCCGGCGGCGTCGCTTCGGCAGCTCGTCGACGCGCTCGAGCCGCCCCGCGTGGTGTGGCTGATGGTGCCGGCCGGACGTCCCGTCGACGATCTGCTCTTCGGCGACGAGGGTTACACCGGGCTCGCCGACCTGCTGGAGCCGGGCGACACCGTCATCGACGGCGGCAACTCACGCTATGCGGATGCGGCGCCGAGGGCGGCGCGGCTCGCGGGCAAGCAAATCCGCTACTTGGACTGCGGCACGAGCGGCGGTCCGGCGGGAGCACGGCACGGCGCGTGCCTGATGATCGGCGGGGAGCGGGAGGACTTCGACGCGCTCGAGCCGATGTGGGCCGATGTCGCCGCCCCCTACGGGTACCGCTACATCGGGGCGCACGGCGCCGGGCACTTCGTGAAGATGGTCCACAACGGTATCGAGTACGGCATGATGCAGGCGATCGCCGAGGGGTTCCGCGTGCTGCACGAGGGTCCCTACGATCTCGATCTGGCCGACGTCGCGGACCTCTACCAGCGTCGCAGCGTCGTCGAGTCGCGCCTCGTGGGGTGGCTCGCCGACGCGTACGCCGAACTCGGTGACGAGCTGGAGGGCGTGAGCGGTGTCGTCGGTCACTCGGGCGAGGGGGAGTGGACGATCGAGGCGGCCAACGCGCTGGGCGTAGACGTGCCGGTGATCGAGGAGTCGCTTGCGTACCGGCGCCGCACCGAGACCGAGCCGGACTACGCGGGGCAGGTGCTCACCGCGCTGCGCAACGCCTTCGGCGGGCATGGGCTCGGCCCCGGGGGCGGACCGCGGCGCTAGTCCGAGGTCGCGGGGCCCGTGAGCGGGAGTCGGATCGAGATGCACGCCCCCTGGCCGTCGGAGGACGAGACCGTCAGCTCCCCGCCCAGGTGAGGGATGCGCTCGCGGATGCTGAACAGGCCGAAGCCGGTGTCGCCGGACTCGAGCGACGCCGGATCGAAGCCGACGCCGACGTCGCTCACGTTGAGCACGGCGAAGGAGTCGCACTCCCGAAGGCTCACGATCGCCTCGCCGACGCCCGCGTGCTTCACGACGTTCATCAGCAGCTCGCGGCAGGCTCTGAACAGCACCGTCTTGGCGTCTTGATCGAGACGGTCCTCCCGAAACTCCACTTCGGTCGTCACCGCGAGGCCGTAGTTGTCCGCCATCTTGTCGGCGAGCCACATCAACGCTGAGCCGAGGCCGAGTTCATACAGGACCGGCGGCGCCAGTTCGGTCGTGATCGTGCGTGTCTCGGCGATCGCCTGCTCGAGCAGGTGTTTCGCGCGGAGTACGAACTCCTCGGCGTCCTCGCCTGCGCTGCGCGACGCGTCGAGGTGCATCCTGGCGACAGCGAGCGATTGGCTGACACGGTCGTGCAGCTCCTCGGCGAGGTGCCGTCGTTCCTGCTCCTCGGTGCGCGTGAGCTGCTCCGCCATGGCGCGGAGACGGGCTTGGTAAGCGGCCTCCTTGCCGGCCGCTTGGTGCTGCTCGGTGACGTCGGTGAACGCGCTGGCCATGCCTCCGTGTGTCGTCTGGAAGACGGTGACGTCGAAGATCCGCGGGCCATGCGCGGAGGGGTAGTCCAACGCCGTGAAGCGAGCCACGCCGCCCCGTAGGCCCACATGCTTGTAGCGCTCGATGAGATCAGGCCCGAGATGTGCGAACGCCTCGTCGATCGGCCGGTGCATCTTGGCCGGGTAATCGAAGCCGGTAAGCGCCGCCGCGGCCTCGTTCGCCCCGACGAACCGAGCCACTCCCGCGTCGTCGAACTCGAAGAAGTGCATGCCGAACGGAGAGTCTTGCACGATGTGGCGATAGCGCTCCTCGCTGAGCATGAGCGCCCTCTCGCGCTCGACCCGCGCGGTGATGTTCCGGGCGATGACCGAGGTGCCGCCGTCTGACAACGGCAGCAGTCGGGCCTCCCAGTGACCGTGCGTGCCGCCCAGTGTGTCGATCTCGTACTCGACGAACTCGGGCTTCATGGTCTCGTGCGCTCGGTCGATTCCGGCGAGGATCTGCGGACTGATGTCAGGGGGAAGGACCGCCTCGATCCTGTGTCCCAAGAAGGCCTCGGGCGAAGCGGACAGCGAATCCGCGCTTGGCGCCATGTATGCACTGAACGTGCGCGCCGCGTCCACGCGGAAGTACAGATCGCCTGTCAGCCGGAAGATCGAGTCGAAGTCCTCGGCCTTCCGCTCAAGCATGGACTCGAGCACGGCGTGCTCGGTGATGTCCTCGCCCAGAACGACGGCGCCGGTAGCGGTACCGTCGAGCGCCCGCAGAACAGAGGTGTGGAAGCGTACGAGACGTTCGGTGCCGCTCGCGGTCACAACGGTGATAGGCACCGGGTTCGCCGACCGGGCCCCGCGCATGAGGGCGTTGAGATTGGCGGCCAGCCTCTCGCGCTCGCGTTCCGCGACGAGATCGAGGAACGACTGTCCGATCAGCTCCTCGCACCGTCGGCCCACGAGTTCGCAGGCCGCCTCGTTGACGAAGGAGATCGTTCCATCGGCCGACACCTCGCCGGCGATGAGCTGCGCACTCGAGATCATCGAGCGGTACCGGTTCTCGGCGTGGGCCAGTTCCGCCTCGAGCCGACGGTGATCGGTGATGTCGACCAGCACTCCTCGCAGGCGCCCGTCCATCCTTCGCACCGGGTCGACGGTCACGATGTCTCTGATCCACAGCTCCGAACCGTCGGCGGCGATCATCCGGTACTCGAAGGTGTGGTCGACGCCCCGTTCGGTCGAGGCCGTACAGAAGGCGACCGCTTCGTCGACGTCATCAGGGTGGACGTGTGCCAGCCAGAAGCCGGGCTCGGTCCACTGGTCGAGCGGGTAGCCCAAGAGTCGCTCGGCGGCCTCGCTCACGTACGTGAACGCACCCGAAGACCAGTCGAACTCCCAGACGACCGCGCCCAGCCCGCAGAGCAGTTCGGAAACATCCCGGTCGCGCTCCGTATCGGCTTGTGACTGCTCGCTCACGTCCACCTCATGTCACTCCTGTGCAAGCGCGAGGAGACGGCCTGCGATCGACTCCAGCGGCGCGAACTCCCGGACCGCCCCGAGCTTTGCCGCTTCGTTCGCCATTCCGAACACGACGCTGGTCGCCTCGTCCTGCCCCAGCGTAGCAGCCCCGGCTTCGCGCATCGCAGCCAAGCCCGCGGCCCCGTCATGGCCCATGCCGGTCATGATCACGCCAACGGAGTTGGCGCCGGCGTATCGCGCGACCGAGCGGAGCAGCACGTCCACCGACGGTCGGTGACCCGAGACCAGGGGGCCGCTGCGCAGCTCGACATGGTAGCTCGCGCCCGTGCGCCGCAGCACCATGTGTGTGTTCCCGGGGGCGATGAGTGCGCGTCCCACCGTGACCGCGTCGCCGTTCCGGGCCTCGCACACGTCGATCGCGCACTGCTCGGAGAGGCGCGCTGCGAACGCGCCCGTGAACTGCTCGGGCATATGCTGGGCTATCACGATCCCGGGCGAATCGGGGGGCAAGGCGGATAGGACGGTCGCGAGCGCCTGCGCCCCTCCGATCGAAGCGCCGATCGCGACCACCTTGTTGGTTGTCTTGGCAAGGGCGAGCCGACGGATAGCAGGTCGGGGCGAGGGTGCGGTCACCTTGGCGACAGCGGCGCCCCTGATCGTCTCGGCCAGCTGGGTCGCCATGTCCCCGACGCCGTACGCCGGGCCGGGCTTGGCCATCACGGCCACGGCGCCCGCGTCGAGCGCGTCGAGCGCCAGGGCACTGCCTTGGGCGGTCAGCGAAGATACGACCACCACGGGCATCGGCTTGGCCGCCATGAGCTTGCGAAGGAACGTGATGCCGTCCATGCGGGGCATCTCGACGTCGAGGGTGATGACGTCGGGCTCCAGTTCCACGATGAGGTCACGTGCGGCGAACGGGTCCGGCGCCGCGCCGACGACCTCGATGTCGGGCTCTGCTTCGAGTTCCCGGGCGAGGATCCGCCGGACGAGGGCGGAGTCGTCCACGACGAGCACGCGGACGGGTCGAGAACGATATGAGACCGTGCGTCGCGTCACGCGAGAGGCCTATGCCGCGTCCGGCTGGAGTACCGGCGGACGGATTCCGAGCAGTGCAACCAGCGGCCGCTCCTCGATCAGGTAGCACCGGGCGCCCGAGCTTTCGGCGAGGCGGTCCCATTCCGTGCGGGGCAGCCGCGTCACGATCGGCGGCTGGATGTTGGTCGCATGCTTGGCGTCGATCTGCGTCGCGATGTGCCCACACGCCATGTTCAGGATCTCGCCGAGCGTGTCGGCCCCCTGCAGGCGCGCCGCATCCTCCTCGGGCTCGCAACCCAAGACGTTCGCCGCGAGCTCGGCGCACAGCGCCGCTGGGGCGGCGAGGGTCAGAGAGCCGGCAGCGGCACCGACGAACGATATGCGCGCGACCATGATGTCGTCGCCCGGCTCGGGAACCGACTGGTCGTCCAGGGCCTCGGGGAAGCTGAACGCGAACTGTTCGAAGACCATCGCCAGTGTCTCGTCGAGCGTGTCGCGGTAGACGGCCCGCTGCTCGGCATCGCGCAAGACGCGCTCCACGACGTCACGGATCTCCTCGGGAGTGAACGGCTTGCGTATCCACGCGGCGACTCCGAGGCGCATCAGGGAGTCGATGCGCTCGCTCGCGCCCTCGGTCGACACGACCACGACGGGGACGTCTTGCGTCTCCGGGCGGCGGCGCATCGTCGTGAGCATCTCAGCGCCGTCCATGATCGGCATGTTGATGTCCGCGAGCACCAGGTCGATCCAGGTGTCTTCCAGCGTCTCAAGCGCCTCGCGCCCGTTGGACGCCTCGAGCACCTGGCCCAAGGGCAGATGTGCCAGAGTCAGCGTACGGGCGATCATCGCCCGTATGACATCCGAATCGTCCACGATCAGCACGTTGATCGACACTACACTCACGTTCCCTTCGTCTGGTTCAGATCTCTCGCATCTCGCCGACGGACTTGACCACCGTGAAGCCGGAGCCGACTTCGAGGTAGACCGAACGGGACACGCTTCCGCCGACGTCTTCCGCAGCGATGAGGATCCCGTTCTTCCACAACACCTTCCTGAGCACCATGTGATTGCGTTCGCCGATGCGGAACAGGTTGCCCGTGTCGACTTGCGACGCCGCGCCGACCACCTTGGCGATCAGATTGGCGCGGGTCGCGCCAAGGTCGAACATCTCTTGGATGAGTGCCGTGGCGCCGGTGTCCGTGTACATCGCCGGGAACTCCCGGGCCTTGTCGGGGTCGGATTTCGAGCTCGGCATCATCGCGTGCAGCAGGCCGCCGACACCTGCGACCGGGTCGTGCAGCACGAGCCCCACGCAACTGCCGAGCGAGTAGGTCACGAGGCGCGCGTCCGGGTCCGTCGAAACGGCGTACTCGGAGATGGATACGACGACGTCCCGGGCGGCCATGGTGTTCAGGCCTTGCGGTATACGGACGGCTTGACGTAGCGGAAGTCCGAGATCATCCCGGCGAGCGACTCGGCGTGACCCACGACGAGCAGCCCGCCCGGCTTGAGCAGGCGGCCGACCTCGGCGAGCAGCCGCGCGCGCACCGCGTCATCGAAGTAGATCATGACGTTGCGGCACAGCACGGCGTCGAGCGGCCCGCGCATCGGGAACGGGGGCGCCGAGAGGTTCATACGCCGGAAGACGACCATCTGCTTGAGCGCCGGCTTGGCGACCCACGGCCGGTCGGAGCTCCGATGGTGCGTGAACCAGCGCTCACGCAGGTCCTGGGGGACCGGGGTCATGTGCCGGTCCTCGTAGGCGGCCGCCTCGCACGCATCGAGCGCCTGCGTCGAGATGTCGGTCGCTAGGATCCGCGCGTCGACGTCGGGGTAGGGAAGCGTCTCCTTGATGACCATCGCGAGCGAGTACGGCTCCTCGCCTGTGGAACAGGCCGCGCTCCAAAACCGGAAGCGGCGCTGCCCATCGGCGTAGGCGCGTTCGAGCTCGTCGGCGAGGTACTCGAAGTGGTGACCCTCCCGGAAGAAGCTCGTGACGTTGGTCGACACGGCGTCGAGCAGGTCGACCGTCTCGTGGGGGTTGTCCTCGAGGTAGGCGAGGTAGGCGTCGTAGTCGGCCAGCCCGAGCGCGCGCATGCGCTTGCTCACGCGGGCGCACACGAGCGCCTCCTTGCGGGGCCCGAGCGCGATGCCGCTGGCCGTGTAGACGATCTCGCGTATCGCCTCGAAGGTCTTGGGCTGTATGGCTGCGCAGGTCATCGTGTCGCCTCGTCGTCGCGCCGACTAGAAGTCGGCGAGATCCTCGTCGTCGAGCGGGATGACTTCCTCGGGGTTGCGGACGGGCGCGGTGTGGGCCGCGGCCGCGTGTGCGCGGATCCGGTCGGTGTGCGCGTGGACCGCGCCCGTGACCGAGCCGCCCGCCTGCGAGCGGTTGACGGATGTGACGCCCTCGGTCTTGTCGCCGCGAACGGTGCGGATGAGCACGCCGACCATCTCGGTGAGCTCGCGTGCTTGAGCCGAAAGCTCCTCGCTGGCGCTTGCCGACTCCTCGGCGTTGGCGGCGTTGCCCTGCGTCACGCGATCCATCATCGCGATGGAGATGTTGATCTGCTCGATGCCCTGGGCCTGCTCCTCGCTTGCGGCCGCGATCTCGCCGACGAGCTGCGTGACCTTGTCGACGCTGCCCGCGATCTGCTCGAGGATGCCGGCCACCTCGTTGGAGACTGCTACGCCCTGTTCGGCGGTGTCCTGGGAGTTCTCGATGAGCGCTGCGGTGTTCTTCGCGGCCTCGGCGGAGCGCTGCGCGAGCGAACGGACCTCCTCGGCGACGACGGCGAAGCCCTTGCCGGCGTCACCGGCACGAGCGGCCTCGACGGCTGCGTTGAGGGCGAGCAGGTTGGTCTGGAACGCGATCTCGTCGATGGTCTTGATGATCTTGGCCGTCGAATCGCTTGCTTCCTTGATCCTGCCGATGGCACCGGACATCTCCCGCACGGAGGCCACGCCCTTGCTGGCGGCTGCCTGCGCCTCGCGGGTCATCGCGTCGGCCTGGCGGGAGTTGTCGGCGTTCTGGCGCGTCATGCCCGCCATCTCCTCGAGGGAGCTCGAGGTCTCTTCGAGGTTGGCCGCCTGCTCGCTCGCGCCCTCGGCCAGCTGCTGGCTCGCGCTGGCGACCTGGCCGCTCGCGCTCGAGACCTGCTCGGAGCCTGCGGTCAGCCCGGCAATCACGCGATCGATGGGGCGGGTGATGGAGCGGGTGATGAACCACGCGAGTGTCGCGGCGAGCAGCACGCCGACGATCAGCAGCACCGCGGACTGGATGACGGCGCGCTGGGCCGTCGAGGCAGAGGCGGTGGCCGCGGCATCGACCATTGCGTCCGTGCCGGTCTCGATCTCATCCATCAGTGCGACGATCTCTTGGCCGACCGCGTCCGCCTTCTCGTCGAATGCGGCGAGCTGGGCGGCGGCTTTGGCGTCGTTGGCGCCCTGCGCGGTCCGGGCCAGCTGGATCGCCTGGGCGATGACCGGCTCGAACTCCTCATCGTGGGTGGAGGCCGCGGTCTGTGCCGCGGGGAGGATCTCGGCCGCGAGCTCGTCGCCCTCAGCGTCGACCTCGAGCTTGGCCACCAGGCCCTTCATCAGTTCGTCGTAGCGGGAGTCCGACTCGGTGAGCTCCTTCTCGAGCGCCGAGAGCTCCGCTGCGTCATCGGTCTGGAGCGCCTCCATCAGCAGCAGTCGCTGCGTCTGGATCTCGAACTTGGCCTCCATGGTGTCGTCCGCGATACCCGCGTCTTCCGTGATCTCGCGGGTCAGACGGTCCATCGTCCGCATGTCGTTGAAGGCCGCTCCGCCCACGATCGCCATGATGATCGCAACGGCACCGAACCCAACACCCAACCTCAGACCCAGGCTCCAACTCTTGAACATCACGAAACCCCCTCTTCCGGCTCGCCCGAGGACGAGCCGTCGACGGCCGCCCTCTCCACGATCTCCATCTGTGCGTTCGATAGTGCGCGGTCGATGTCGAGCAGCAGGACCACCCGGTCCTCGGCCCGCCCGACGCCCTTGATGAACGACGTGTCGACGTCAGCCGAGAACTCCGGCGTCGCCTCGACCGTCTCTTCGGCGAAGTCCACGACATCCGAGACGGCATCGACGAGCACGCCCGTGATCGTCGAGTTCCCGCCCGGCCTGAGGACTTCCACGACGATGACGCAGGTCCGCTCGTCCATCGCGGAGCCTTCCAGCCCGAAGGCCAGCCTCAGGTCGACCACGGGGATGATGCGCCCGCGCAGGTTCACCACTCCGGCGACGAACTCAGGAAGCCGAGGCACACGGGTGATGGGCAGCAGCCCGACGATCTCCTGCACCCGCAGGATCTCGAGCCCGTAGTGCTCCCCGGCCAACGAGAACGTCAGATACTTGCCGGCGCTGGCCGGTGCCGTCGCGACGCTCGCGACCATGTCACGCACCCCCTAGTCTGTGTGCGAGCCTCACGAGGCCCGCGGCGTCCAAGATGAGCCCGACCTGGCCGTCGGGCATGATGGCCGCGCCCGAGATCCCCGGGCGATCGAGCATCCCGTCCCCGAGCGGCTTGATGACCGTCTGCTGCTGGCCGAGAAGCTCGTCGACCATGAGCCCGGCGCGCACGCCGTTCTCGCTGGTGATCACCACGACCGCCTCGGTCGGGTCCATGACGGCGCCCGCGGTCGAGAACATGCGATGCAGCCGCATGATCGGAAGCAGTCCGTCGGGCAGGGAGAGCATCTCGCCACGGCCCGCCACCGTGCTGAGCTGCTCGGCGTTGGGGCGGACCGACCGCTCGATCGACAGCAGCGGGATGATGTAGCGCTCGTCGCCGACGCGGGCGACCATGCCGTCGATGATCGCGAGCGTCAGCGGCAGGCGGATCGACAGCGTCGTTCCCTCGCCCGGCGTGCTCGTGATCTCGACGCGGCCGCGCAGCTCCTCCACGGTCCGGCGGACGACGTCCATCCCGACGCCGCGCCCGGAGACGTCGGTGACCTCTTTGGCCGTCGAGAAGCCGGGTGCGAAGATCAGCTCGAGCACCTCGGCGTCGTCGAGCGTGGTTGTCGCGTCGACGAGTCCGCGCTCGCGCGCGCGCTCGAGCACCGCGGTCGGGTCGATGCCGCGACCGTCGTCGGCGATCTCGAGGTGGATCGCGCCACCTGCGTGGCTCGCGCGGATCGAGACCGTCCCGGCCTCGGGCTTGCCGGCGGCGACACGCGCCTCAGGGTCCTCGATGCCGTGGTCCACGGCGTTTCGCAGCGCGTGGATGAGCGGGTCGGTGATCTGGTCGACGACGACCTTGTCGAGCTCGGTGTCCTCGCCCTCGATGCGCAGCTCGATGGGCTTGCCCGAGCGGTGCGACAGGTCCCGCACGAGCCGGGTCATGCGCTGGAAGGTCGCGCGCAGGTCCACCATCCGTAGCGAGGTGGCCATCGACTGGAGCTCGCGCGTGATCTTGTCGAGCCGCTCGACCTGGGTCACGGTATGCCCGGCGCTGCCGTCCGCACGTACCGCCGAGGAGACCATCGACTCGGCGATGACGAGCTCCCCGATCGTGTCGAGCAGGCGGTCGAGACGCGCCTCGTCGACACGTATCGTCCCTGCCCGGGTCTGGCCCGTGAGCGCATCCCCGCCCGAGACGATGCCGCCTGTGCCCTTCTCGGACGCGGTGGTCTCCGCAGCATTGACCTGGGGTGCCACGCCGGTCGCCTGCGCGACGAGCTCACGCATGGTGTCGACGGCGGTGAACAGCTCCTGGACCGCGGCGGGTTCGACCGGGGCTGAGGTCGCGCGCGCATCGGCGAGCAGGCTCTCCGACGTATGGGCATGCTCGGAGATCGCGTCGAGCGCGAGGAAGCCCGCCATCCCCTTGATGGTGTGGAAGGCGCGAAAGACCGCGTCGACCGCCTCGGCGTCCGCCGGCGACGACTCGAGCACCAGCAGCTGCGCGTCCGCGTCGTCCAGATGCTCCGATGCGCGGATGCCGAAGTCGCGGAGCAGCTCGGCGTCGCCGGCCAGCGGCATCGCCGGGCGGGTCGCCTCGGGCTGCTCAGCATCGCGGGCGAGCGAAGTCGCGCGCGACCTCGCGTCGATGAAAGCGGCTTCGAGCTCCGCGAGCCGGCCGGCATCCCCGTCGCCGAGAAGACCGGCGACTGTCAGCGCCTTGGCCGCGGGATGATCGTCGTCGACCTCGCCAAACCAGCGGGCGATGGCCTGCAGTCGCTCCGTGAGCTCGGCCACGGTCTCGGACTCCTCCGGGCACAGCAGGACCAGCGACTCGGCAGCCGCGTCGAACAGGAGCTCGCACTCTCGCATGCGGTCGTTCATCTAGGCAGCCATCCCGTCGTGGGCGGCGACCTGCATCGCGCAGGTCACGCCCGGCAGCACCGCCAGCATCGCGTCGATGTCGACCCGGTGCTCGGCCCCGTCGGTGTCGGCGAGTATCAGCAAAGCGCCCCGGTCCAGGGGCAGCCCGAGGCTCGTGTAGGTGATCACACCGGAGCCGTGAACGAGCCGAGCGCTGTCCAGGCAGCGGGGGAGCGGTCCGCGTGCGGCGTCGGCCAATGCCGCGACCGACGTGCGGTCGAGCCCGAGCGATACAAGCACGGCGCCGTCGCGGTTCACGAGCAGCCCGCCTTGTGCGCACGCGGCGTGGATGAGGACGTCGAGGCCGAGTGCGTAAGCGCCCGGGCGCCCGAGTACTCGGGTCGAAGCCAGCAAGCCGTCGAGCAGGCCGGCGGCGGGCCCCAAGAGGTCCTCGATCGATTCAGGTGTGAGCGAGCAGTTCACGGTGTACGCTTCAGCCTCCCCAGCGGACCGCGGCGGCCCCGTCGGCCGCCGCTGTCTTCATGAGGAGTGCCCGCCACCCCTCATATCAGATGGTCGGCGTGAGGTCGTCGGGTCACCATAGGGTGAACGCGCCGAACGGCTAAGGGATAGCGAGGTGCAACAGTAGGGAAAAGCCCGACTCGGTCGGTCTAAGCGGCCGGAGTCAGGGGTGCGACCACCGTCACGGTCGTGGCGCCGTCGCCGACGACTCGGTGCACGTCACCGCCGAAGATGTGGATGCGGTCGCGCGTGCTCAGCAGGTCGGCCTCGTCCTCGGCGTCCCAACTGACGCGAATCGTCACAGCGGTGGCGTCGCCTTCCGACGTCAGACGGATCGTTCGGGTCTGCGGGTTGGCCGCAGCGGTCGAGACGATCTCGGCGACCGCATGGTAGGAGGCGAGCAGCAGCGGCTGGGGCATGTTGGGCCGCGTGTCGGCCGAGACCTCGACGGACACCCCCGAGCGGACCATGACTTGCCCGGCGAGCGCCTCGAGCGCCGAGACGAGCCCGTAGGTCTCGAGCGCGGGAGGGGAGAGCTCGGTCGCGATCTCGCGGCAGTCCGCGATCGCGCGGTCCAGGATGCGGGCCACCGACCGCGCGACCGTCGGGTCGACCGGCTGGTCGTCGCGGGCGTCCGCGGACAGGAACATCCGGCCGGCTGCCAGCGACTGGGCGACACCCTCGTGCAGCCGCCTCGCAAGCGCACCGTAGGTCTCGTGCTGGCTGTGGGCGATCTGGCTCGCTAGCTCGCGCAGGCGCGACTGGTACTCGAGCAGACGACGCTCCCGGTCCGCTTGCGCGCGGTTGGACACGGCCCAGATCACGGCGATGCCGGTAACGAAGACGGCTATGACGAAGCGCATCCAGACCTCGTGTGCTCCGGGTGCGAGCAGCGCTTCGGAGTAGGACGGCGCGCCGAAGACGGCGGTGTGGACCCCGGCCTCGAGGAGCATGGTGCCGACGAGAACCACGGTGCTTGCCACGAAGGGGAACCATGTCGTGCGGGCGACTCGGCTGAGGGCCGAGTGTTCCGTCGGGCGGCCTACCCCGTGGGGTTCTGCCGCGGGAGTGTGCATGCCGTTCGGTGTGATGTCAGTCTTCAAGCGATGCGAGTCCTTCTCGTACGGCGTACTTGATGAGTCCCGCCACGTTGTAGATGCCGAGCTTCTCCATGATCTGGCGCCGGTGGGTCTCTACGGTCTTGACGCTCAGGTGTAGGCGCGCAGCGATCTCCTTGGTCGACAGGCCCTCCGCGATCAGCTGGAGCACCTCGCGCTCGCGTCCCGACAGCGGGCGGGCGCTGCCCGCGGGCGCCGCCTGAGGCGAACCCGACAGCTGGCGCCGGTAGTCCTCCAACACGGTGTCGGCCACGCCCTGGGACAGGAACGTGCGGCCGCTCGCGACGGCCCGGATCGCGGAGGCGAGTTCGTCGAAGGCGCCGTCCTTGAGCAGGTAACCACTGGCCCCGGCCGCGAGCATCTCGGAGACGTAGCGCCTGTCCGAGTGCATCGACAGCGCGATGACCCTGGTGCCGGCCACCTCGTCGACGATCTGGCGCGTTGCGTCGATGCCATTGAGCTCGCGCATCCCGATGTCCATGACCACGACATCCGGACTCAGCTCGCGCGCGAGCGAGACCGCCTCGCGGCCGTTCTCGGCTTCGCCGACCACCTCGACGTCGAGCGATTTGGCCAGCATGCTCTTGAGCCCATCACGGACGATCTGATGGTCGTCGGCGATCAAGACGCGAATGCTCATCGGACACGTACTCCTTGGTCTGGCGGCGCACAAACATGGTGCCGCATGTTGGACGATAGCACCGCGAAGCAACGACGGTCCTCGGGTGTATCGACGCTTCGATGGGGTCTCTCCGACCCACTTACGCCTATTCCCCTACACCCGAATCAGGGATTGCCCGATTCAGCCGAGACCCCCGTTGGGTCGAAACTAACGTCGTGGGGAAGGCGCTCGGGTGAGGCGCACAGCATTCAGGGAAAGGCATCGGGGACCATGAGTACCAGCTACAGCATCCTTCTCGTCGACGACGAGCCGTTCATCCTCTCAGCGACGGCGCAGCTGCTTCGTTCCGCAGGTCACACAGTCCACACGTGCGAGCAGTGGACCGGTGTCGCCAACACGGTCAGGGAGCAGAACCCCGACATCATCCTGATGGACTACAACATGCCCTCGATCAAGGGCGACGACCTGTGCCAGATCCTCAAGCGCAACCAGGTCAACCCGGATATGCGCATCATCATCTTCTCCTCGGAGCCGGAGATGGACCTCATCAACATCACGCGGCGCTGTGGTGCCGACGGCTACATCCGCAAGAACGTCGCGGGGCACGTCTTGCTCCGCAACATCGAGGACAAGCTTCAGCAGCTCCACTGCGCGTAGCAGCTGACTCGCCGCCTCCCCTCAACCCCCTCGGGCGAGTCGGAACAGATAGGAAAGCCCCCGTGTCGGTCACACGGGGGCTTTCTCGTTTTGGCTGGGACCTCGCCGCTTAGTTGACCCGGCGCTCCTCGACGATTCGCTGCAGGCGCTCGGCGTCGGTGGGCAGAAGGTCGGCGGGTATCTCTTCACGAGGCATGTATGCCACGGCGGACAGCCGTGCGCAGCCGGCGCTGTCTCCGAGACAGAACCTCTCGCGCATCGCCTCGTTGAGGTCGGGCGAGAAACCCACTTCCGCGTTGAAGAACGGACAGTCGTCCGCGAGTGCGCATCTGGTCATGAGAGTGGCCTCCTTTGAAGCGTTCTCTCATGGTATTCCCCGAGTCCGGCCTTCTACCAGTTATTCGATTCACTAATCGACGAGCGGGCACCCACGCCGAGACACCCTCACTCCATCACCTTGGTCGCCTCGGCCAGATCGAGGCGGAAGATGCGCCGCACCGGGGGCGTCTCAGAGACGAGCAGGACCAGCAGCATCAGGCCGCAGACCTGGGCGACGCTCGAGGGGTAGATGTAGGCCTCCAGCGAGTAGGCGTCGGTCGAGAAGCGCGCGAATATCGCCTGGGTCGCCAGCACCCCCAGCCACACGCCGAGGGGTAGAGCTGCGAGCGCGATCAGCAGGTTCTCCAGCGTGACCATCACCGTCAGGCGGGGGTTGTCCTCGCCGATGACGCGCATCGTGGCGATCTCGCGGGTTCGCTCGTTCACGTTGGCCGTGAAGGTCGTATAGATGACCACGAACGCCATCGCGAAGCCGAACGCGAGCATCACGCTGCCGAACACGTTGAACAGCTCGAGCAGGCTCTTGAGGCGCTCGATGAGCCCGGCCTTGACCTGCACGGTCGCCGCGCCCGGCATGTCGAAGATCTCGTCTTGGATCCTGGTGGCCAAGGTCGGCTCCACGTCGAGGTAGAACGCGTTGTGCTCCGTGACCGCCGAGCCGGTGAGCTGGCTTGCGGCGTCGAATGACACGAACGCCGGCGTGCCGAGCATCTCCTTGGCGACCGCGCCGACGCGCATCGTCACCGGGTCGTCGAGAAACGGCGTGTCGACGTAGACCACCGCCCCCGGGCCGACGCCGAGTGCGGTCGCCGTCCCTGCGGCGATGACGAGGTCGCCCGCTGCCAGCGCTGACTGCGGGTCGCTGCCCGGCATGGGGTCGAAGCCGTGGAAGTCCGCGCCCGGCGCCATCGCGGTGAGCACCAGGTCCTCCTCGATGCCGTTTCGCTCGAGCGTGGCCGGGATGACGAGCGCGGGCTGGACGCGGTTCACGCCGTCGATGCCGCGGATCTCGGCGAGGCGCGCCGAGCCCTGCGGGACGTCGAAGAACGCCGAGACGTCCCAGCGCTCGGTCTTGGTGAACGCGGTGTCGAGCAGGTAATCCATCGAGTCGAACATGGAGACGGTCATCACCGACAGCACCATCGCGAACGCGATCCCGAGCACCGTGTAGAGACTGCGCCTGCGCGCGCGGAAGACGTTTCGCAGCGGGATCCTGAACGTGAACGAGCGCGGCAGGACCGGCGACAGCAGCTTCTCGGCCAGCGGGACGCGCCCACCGGCCAGCGACTTGTTGGGATCGGAATGCATCGCGATCGCGGGTGCGAGTCGCGCGGAGCTCCACGCCGGCACGATCGCCGCCGCCGAGCACGCCCCGACCGCCAGCAGGACCGCCACGGCGACCACGTCGAGGTAGAAGCCGGACTCGAGGTAGGGGATGCCCAGGATGCTCACGTAGCTCGACGCCACCCCGCGCGCGCCGAGAAGCCCGAGCGCGATCCCGATGATCGAGCCGCCCCCCGCGATGATGAGACCGAACGAGAGGTAGTGGCCGAGGATCTGCGCGTCGGTGTAGCCCAGCGCCTTGGCGAGTCCGATCTCGCCGCGCTGCGCCGTCACGAGCCGCGACAGCGCGATGAACAGCGACATCGAGCTGATCAGCAGCACGAGCGCGGGCATCGTCTGCGCCATGACGCGGTTCTGATCGACTTCGGACTGCAGCGCCTCGTAGCTGGGCATCTCGGTGCGTTCACGGGTCTCGAGCACGGCGTAGGGCCGCAGCTCGTGCTCCACATCGTCGATGACCGAGGCGATGCGCGCGCCCGGGGTGACCCGCACCGCCACGTCGTTGCCTGCCGCCGTGCCGAAGAGCCGCTCGGCCTCCCGATCCGAGACGAGCACGACCGCGAACTCGCCCGGGGAGGGCAGGTCGCCTTGGGTCCTGAGCGCGTAGAGGTACTCGGGGTCCGCGCCGATGCCGACCACTCGCACGGTCTCGCGCTCGCCGCCGATGCGCAGGTCGATGCGGTCGCCCACTCCCAGGCCGGTCTCGCCGGAGAACTTGGGGTCGAGCATCGCCTCGCCGGCCGCCCCCGGGACCGGGAGGCGGCCCTCGATCACCGCCGGACGGCCGACGCCGCCCGACGAGCCGTCCCCGATCGAGATGATGCGCGCGGTGGCCTGGCGGCCCTCTGCCAGGTCGAGCCCTACGTCGCTGATGCGCCGGACGCGGGCGGCGGCGACACCGGGCAGCGATGCGACCTGCCGTGCGGCGGCGAGCGGGGCCCGCTCCACGCGCACGGCGAAGTCGGGCAGCGCGAGCCGCCGGTAGGTCGAGTCCAGCGAGCCCGACAGATCGTAGTAGCCGTTCTGGAAGGTGACGTAGCTCATGATGCCGAGCGCCACGAGCAGGATCAGCGACACGAACTGCCCCTTGTGCACAAGCGTGTCGCGCCACGCCTTGAGCGTGAGCATGCTGACGGTGCGGCGGCGGCTCATCGCGCCATCACCACGTGACGTCTTCGGGGTCGACCGGATGCTCGTTGACCACCTGCTCGACGATCGCCCCGTCGCGGATCTGCAGGACTCGGTCCGCGATGGCGGCGAGCGGCTGGTTGTGCGTGACGAGCACCACCGCGGCGCCCTCCTCGCGGTTCGCCTGCCGAAGCGCCGAGAGCACGAGCTTGCCGGTGCGGAAGTCCAGGTTGCCCGTGGGCTCGTCGCCCAAGATCAGCTTGGGCGCCTTTGCGAGCGCGCGGGCGACGGCCACGCGCTGCTGCTCGCCGCCGGAGAGCTGCGACGGGAAGTGGCTCGTCCGCTCGCCGAGCCCCACCTGCGCGAGCAGCGAGGCCGGGTCACGGTCGGGCGGCACGCCGTCACGCGCCGCGAGCTCGACGGCGAAGCGCACGTTCTCCTCGGCGGTGAGGGTGGGGATCAGGTTGAAGAACTGGAAGACGAAGCCGACGTTCTCGCGGCGGAACAGCGTGAGCTCGTGCGGGCTCAGGCCTGAGATGTCGGCGCCGTCGAACTCGATCGATCCGCTCGTCGGCGCATCGATGCCGCCGATGAGGTTGAGCAGCGTCGTCTTGCCCGAGCCCGACGGCCCAAGGATGGCGACGAACTCCCCGCGCTCGATCTCGAGCTCGGCGACGTGCAGGGCGGTGACCTCGATCTCGCCCATGCGGTAGACCTTCTTCACGTCGCGCATCCGGATCAGCGCATCGCTCACGGTTCCTCCTTGTCAGGCACGCGTCATCTTGCCGGTAGCGCCCCACCACGCCATCTTCGCGACGCCGCGCGCGGTGCGGGTCGGGGTCAGCAGCGAGTAGATGCGCCCGGTGGTGCGGCCGGGCTCCTCGCCCAGGATCTCGGCACCCCGTCGCCCGACCTCGTCGAGCTCGACGCCGAACGCGTCGAGGGCGAAGCGCCAGTTGTCCTTCACCGACTCGAGGCGCGGACTGATGCGCAGATCGCGGTAGAAGTCGGTGTCGACCATGCCGGGCACGAAGCCGTTCACGCTGAGCCGCGCGACATCACGGTTCTCGGCGGCCAGCGACTTGGTCGGCGACGCTATGGCGGCCTTTGTGGACGCGTACGCGGCGGTGTGCGGAGTGGCCTCTCCGCGGTATCCGCGGCCGCACATGTTCATCAGGTAGCCGCCTTGCTCCCGGAAGTAGGGAAGGATGGCGCGGCAGCCCAAGACGTGCCCGGTGAGGTTGATGGCGACGATGCGGGCCAGCTCGTCGGGCGGCTCCTCGTCGAGCGGCTCGTAGCCCAGCGAGATGCCCGCGTTGTTGAACCACACGTCGATCCGGCCGTGCTCCTCGAGCGCCCGGTCGCGCAACGCCTCGACCTGCGACCACTCGCTCACGTCGCACGCGCATCCCGACGCTGATCCGGGGCCGGCCGCGTTGAGTTCCGAGGTGCAGCGATCCACCGCGTCGCCGTCGCGCGAGCACAGCACCACGATGCCGCCTGCCGAGACGCACGCCTGGGCGATCGCGCGTCCGATCCCGCGGGTCGCCCCGGTGATGACGACCACCTTGCCGGCGACGCTCACGGCATGCTCCCGAGCGCGCCGGCGATCAGGCCGAGGGTCTCCGGGACCGTGACCGCATCGAGCAGCTGCCCGCGTTCGTGGTACGCCGAGAAGGCCGAGCCCAGCGGGAAGCCGAGGGCGATGACCGTCCTGCCCGCCTTGAGCGCCAGCGCGATCTCACTGAGGGTGCCGGCTCCGCCGGGGAGCGCGACCACGACGTGGCTCGAGAGCACGTTGATGACGTTGCGCGCGTCACCCATGCCGGTGCAGATCGCGATGTCGACGTGCGGCGCGGCCCCCGCGGGACTCTCGCCGGGCAGCACGCCGACGACCAGCCCGCCGACGCCGGCTGCACCTCGCGAGGCCGCGGCCATGATGCCTGCGTTGCGTCCGCCGGTGAGCAGCACCCAGCCCCGCTCGGCGATCCCGCGGCCCAGCTCCTCGGCGACAGCCAGCGTCGTCTCGCTCGCGATGGCGCCGCCCATGACTCCCACGATCGTGCGCATCCGGTACCTCACCTCCCGCGGTGTTGGTACCCATCGACGACCCGCGAAGCCGCTGGTCGGGCCGCGCTACTCCCTGCCGAGAAGCCCGGCGAGTCCCTCGGCTTCGGCGTCCGAGTAGCAGTGCAGCGCGAAGCGCACCTCACGTCCGCGCTCGTCGGGTCCGAAGAACGAGACCGCCCTGCCGGCGGCGAGCGCGTCGATGCCCGGGCGGTACGGTGCGAGCACGACCGCGAGTCCGCCGTCGGACCAGCCCGCGCCGACCCGGACCGCCGAGACGGCGGAGCGCGGCAGATCGAGCGCCGGGAAACGACCGGCTTGGATCCCGGGCAGCTCGCCGAGCGCCGGCCACAGCCCCGCCCCGAGGATCGAGACCACGAACGATGCGACGAACAGCCCCGCCGAGAACGCCAACGCACGCCGGTCGAGCGTCACAAGCGCCCATGCAAGCGCGGCCGGCACGAGCCCCAGCAGCAGCGCCTGGACCCAGATCCACAGGTCGTAGATGTGGCCCGGGACGCGCGGCCCGCACACGACGACGCGATGCGCGCTGACGAGCACCCGGACGCGCCCCGCGAAGCGGGCGCCCACCCGGTAGCTCCATGCGTCGAACACGCGGACACCTTCGGGGGCCGAGACCCCGTACGCACCGGACTCCAGCGCGCTGCCGGGGCGCTCCACGGCGCGGGCGGGGGAGCGGCGACTCATGAGGCGGATGCATGCGGAGACCATCATGCCGAGGCCTGCGGCTCCGGCGATGGCGACTACGGCAAGCTGCCAGGCGGCCAACTGCTGCACTCTTGCGAACCTCCCGGTCGAACGCGCGGCGTGCGGACGCACGAGAGCATACCCCCGGGCGACGACCGCGGAACCGGTCCCGAAACAACAACGACCCCGCATCGGCGGGGTCGTGTGAGGTGCGGAGTGGCGCGCCCTGCAGGATTCGAACCTGCGACGTCCTGATTCGTAGTCAGGCCCTCTATCCAGCTGAGGTAAGGGCGCGCGATGCCCGCAAAGGGCTTGCGTATCCTGCCACCTGACCCACGCCGTGTCAACCGCGGGGCCGATGTGGCCGGTGGTATGTCAACTGGCGGAGAGTGAGGGATTCGAACCCTCGATGGGGCTTTATAACCCCATACTCGCTTAGCAGGCGAGCGCCTTCAGCCGACTCGGCCAACTCTCCGCAACCGCGCGACGGTTCCCACAAGGGGCTGCGCACGCGGAAGGTAATAGTACCCACGCGCGGGGGTCGCGTAAAGCGAGGGGATGGCGAGGGTGCGGGGGAGGGGCGTGATGGCGGAGGGGGTGGGATTCGAACCCACGAGCCCTTGCGGGCCAACGGTTTTCAAGACCGTCGCATTCAACCACTCTGCCACCCCTCCGCTCGAGGTGGTCCCGCCGCGCCGGCGTGCGACGCGGCGGGAGGAAGGATAGCACGCCGTGCCTATACCACCTCGAACGGTCGCATCATCACGTGGTCCTCGTGCTCGATGATGTGGCAGTGCCAGACGTAGCGGCCCTTGATGTCGAACGTCTGGATGATGTCGGTCACGTAGCCGGGGTTGGCCCGCACGGTGTCCTTCCAGCCCATCTCGTTGGGGCCGGGCTTCTCCATCGGACCCGCCAGGAACTCCTTGACCGGCGGCTTCTTGAAGTTCGCCGAGGTCACGCCCTCCTCGCCGGCTTCGCCCTTGGCCTCCTCCCACGCCTCGAGGTACTTCTCGGCGTCAAAGGGGGTGCGGCCGACGACCTGGAACTTTACGAGGTGCAGGTGGATGGGGTGCACGTCCTCGGTCGTGTTGATGAGGCGCCACACCTCGGTGCTGCCGAGCTTGGGCTTCTCGGAGATGGGGTCCTCCCACTCCTTGCCGTCGATCTGGAGCTTGAGGCGCTTGGTGTCGTCCTCGCCCTCGACGAGCGCGAGCTCGCGCGTGAGGTCGGCCTTGGCCGGATCGAGGCGGGTGATGGGCACCAGCTTCTCCGGGACCTTCGAGTCGTCTGCCCCGCTGGCTGCCGCCTTGACGCGGATGAGCATCATGTCATTGAGCGGCACCTCGTCGACGTCCTGCTCCTCGGACTTGTAGGGGGTCTTGGCGTCGGAGGTGACGATGAACTCGCGGCCGGCGAACTCCGTGAAGTCGACGATGCAGTCGGCGCGCTCGGCAGGCGCCATCAGCAGGCGGCCCTGGATCGGCACCGGCGCGGCGAACAGGCCCTGCTCGGAGCCGATCTGCACGAACTGCGGGCCGTCGAGCTCGCCGGTGGTCTTGTCCTTCATGGCGAGGTTGTAGAAGCGGGAGTTAGAACCGTTGAGCAGGCGCAGCCGGTAGCGGCGCGGCTCGACCTCGAGGTACGGCCAGATCTTGCCGTTGATCACACTGACGTTACCGAAGTCCTCCGGTTTGATGGAGTCCTCGACGTCGGAGTCGGCGTTGGTGGTGTAGAGCAGCGAGGCGTCCGGGTTGAACGTGCGGTCCTGGATCGCGATGGGGATCTCGTAGGCGCCCTTCGGGAGGCCGAGTGCGTCCTCGGCCTCGTCGCGGATCAGATAGAACGCGGCGAGTCCCGCGTAGACGTTGAGCCGCGTGACGGCCATGGCGTGGTCGTGGAACCACAGTGTCGCCGCGTCCTGGTCGTTGGGGTAGGTGACGGTCTGCGTGCCGCCGACGCCGACCCAGTCCTCGGGCCAGCCGTCGGACTCGGGCGGGACGTGCCCACCGTGCAGGTGGGTGACGAGCCGCACTGCGGGGACCTCGCCGCCGGCCCCCATCAGTGACTTGTCGACGGGGAACAGGTGCTCGTCGGGCAGGTCGTTCTTGAACGCGATCTTGACCGGACGGCCCTTGACCGCCTCGATCGTCGCGCCCGGGTAAGCGCCGCCGTAGCCCCACACGGTGGTCTTGGGCAACTCACTGTGCAGTTGCTGCTGGACCTCGGTGGCGCTGATCTCGTAGAAGTCGACGCCTCCCTCGGTCGACGTCGGCTTGAGTACCGCCGGCATCGGGAGCGCGTCGACGTAGCGGGTCACCTTGTCCGGAGCCGGCGTTGCGGTCTCCTTGGGTGGCTCCGCAGGCGTACACCCGGCCATCACGCCGGCGCCGAACAGCGCCCCCAGCTGACAGAACGCGCGACGGCTGAGCATCGCAAGCCTCCTTCGTGTCCCGGGACGGTCCGCTGCCATCCCTTCCTCCGCATCAGTACCCAATCGATAACCGCTCCACGCGGCCGAACCCGCGAACGGCAGCTCACAGGCGGCAGGCGCGGGTGCCGTGCGCTAGGATGTGAGTGCACCCGAGGGGCACGAGAGGGGCGGCACCCGAAACGCAATGCAGGCCCACGAGACCTATATGGCGCTTGCGCTCGAACAGGCGCACTACGCCGAGACGATCGGCGAGGTGCCGATCGGCGCCGTGGTCGTAGCCGATGGCGCGGTGGTCGCTCACGGACACAATCGCCGGGAGACCGACCACGACCCGGCCGGCCACGCGGAGCTCATCGCGATCCGTGAGGCGGCATCCAAGCTCGGCCGGTGGCGCCTGTCGGACTGCACGGTCTACGTCACGCTCGAGCCGTGCCCCATGTGCGCCGGCCTCATGCACCAGGCGCGCATCGCCCGCTGCGTCTACGCCGCGCCCGACCCCAAGGCCGGGGCGCTCGGCACGCTCTACGATCTCCATGACGACGAGCGTCTCAACCACCGTTTCGAGGTGGTCAGTGGAGTGCTCGAGGACGAGTCCGCCGAACTGCTGCGCGCCTTCTTCCGGCGCCTGAGGGAGGGAAAGCCGTGAGAACGGTGATCGCAAGGACCCTGACCGCATTGTTGCTGGTGACCGCAGTCGCGCTTGCGGCCCCCGCGCTCGCCGTAGCCGAGGACTTCTCGGTCGACCGTGTGACGGTGAGCGCCGCGATCCAGCCCAACGGCGCCGCCTTCATCTCCGAGACGCGTGCGATGACCTTCGACGGCGATTTCAGCCGTGTCTACTGGATCCTCGACAAGCAGGGCGCCGACAGCATCGAGATCACGGGTGTCTCGGACGCTACGGGCAAGCCCTACAAGCCGACGGCCGATGAGGCGGCCATCGACGACCGGTCGCTCCGGGTCCCCGGCACCTACCTCGTCCGCGACACCGGCGATACCGTCGAAGTGCACGTTTTCCACGACGCGGCGTTCTCGTCACGCGAGTTCCGGCTCGACTACACCGTCTACGGCGCCGCCAAGCGCTGGGCCGACACCGGCGAGTTCTACTGGAAGCTGCTCGGCGACGGTTGGGCGGTGCCCACGGGTCAGTTCGAGGCGATCGTGACGTTGCCGGCGCCCGTTGAGAAGGACCTCGTCAAGGCGTGGGCGCACGGACCGCTGACCGGCGTCGTCACCATCGCCGAGGATGGCGCGGTGCGCCTGGAGGTCACCGACGTGCCCGCCGAGACGTTCGTCGAGGTCCGCGAGACCTTCCCGCCCGAACTGCTCTACGAGGTCCAGCCGCGCCCGGAGAAGATGCTCGACACCATCATGGCCGAGGAGGCCGAGCTGGCGAACGCGGCGAACCGTCAGCGCCTCGGTGCCCGCGCGCTGCTCGGTGCCGCCATCGGGCTGCCGGCGCTCGTAGCGCTGGCGGGGCTCGGCTTCGCGATCTGGGCGTTTCTCACGCACGGCAAGGAGCACAAGCCTCAGTTCACGGGTGACTACTTCCGCGAGGACCCGATGCCGGAGCTGCACCCCGCCGTGGTGGGCGCGCTGTGGCGGTTCGGAACGGTCGACGACGTCGACATGGCCGCCGCGTTGATGGACCTCGCCGACAAGGGCGTCATCACGATGACGCCGGAGACCACCGCCAAGGGCGGGCTGTCGGGCATGTTCGGCGGCGAGGAGCAGACGATGCGACTCGAGCGGGTGCCGGGCAAGGCCGCGGGTGTCTCGGCGCTGGATGCGAAGCTACTCGGCATCCTGTTCGACACCGTCGGGCACGGTGGCTCGGTCACACTGGCTGAGATCAAGACGTACGCGAAGGCGCATGCAGAGACCTTCTCGGCAGCGATGAAGGGCTGGAAGGACGACGCATCGGCCGAGGCCGACATGCGCGGTTTCTTCGAGGGCGGCTCGTGGTCGTGGCAGGTCGGCGCCTGGGTCGTGTTCGCGGCGGTCGTCGCTGCCGGAGGCTTCGCCGCCTTCTCGGTGGGCAGCTTCTGGCCGGTGATCGTACCGGCGCTGTGCGCGATCCCGATCGCCATCCTGGCCACCAAGATGACTCGACGAAGCCGGGAGGGCGCCGAGCTGTTCGCCCAGTACTCGGCGCTACGCAAGTACCTCACCGACTTCAGTCGTCTCGATGAGGCGCCGCCGTCCTCGGTCATCCTGTGGAACCGCTTCCTGGTGCTCGCCGTGGTCTTCGGCGTCGCCGAGCAGGTCATCGAGCAGCTGCGGGTCAAGCTGCCCGAGGTCGTGGCCGACCCGACGTTCCAGACGACGTACTGGTGGGTCTACGCGGGCAGTCACGGGATGAGTCCCGTGAGCACGTTGTCGTCCAGCTTCGCGAGCGCCTCCCAGATTGCCACGAGCCAGATGTCGTCGGCGTCCGGCGGCGGCGGCGGGTTCTCGGGCGGCGGAGGCGGCGGCGGAGGTGGCGGCGGTGGAGGTGCGGACTGAGAGCGCGATCCCGACCGGCGTGACAGCCGCTACAGAACGGCGCTCAACGCCTGTGCGCTGGTTGCCGATGATACCTGCGAGGCCGTGCGGCTCGATCGGCGAGCGGTCGTGCGCACACGAAGGGTGGCGAGGATGAGACGCACAGTGGCGAGCGCTGTGACGGCGGCTGCATTGTCCGCCGCCTTCCCGACGTATGCGTTCGCGGACTCCGGCGCCCCGGGCGCCGACCCCATCTCGCTTGGTGTCAGCCTCCTGGGACTCATCGTCGCGGCGATCCTGCTGATCGAGACGATCGGCGTGCGAAAGGTCGCGATGGGCGGCGCGATCGCCGACAAGATCAGCTACGTGATCTTGGCGACCGTCTGCCTCGCCGCCTCAGCGATCGCCCAGTGGGCGCGCAACTTCCTCGCCGGGCTGACCGCGGAACAGCTGCAGATGGCTTCGCAGGTGCTGGTGATCGTAGCCATGGCCCTGCTTGCGGCATACTTCTACAGCGTACGTAAGACGCTGCAGGGCTACCTCAAGGCAATGACCGGACAAGAGCTGCTCGAACAAGAGCGGCAAGACGACTGACAAGGACGCCTGAAACGGTGCCCAACGTGCTCGCAGAACGGATCGAAGAAACACTGCGCCCGGTCATCGGGACGGTGCTCGCGAGCGTGTCCGTCGACGTTGAATCCAAGCGTATCGGCAAGACGCCCGACACCATCGAACGCGGCGATCTCGAGCCGATCTCGGTCAACCTGGTCAGCGCGCTGCGCCTGGTGGTGGGCCAGGAGATGGCCGAGGCGGCTGCGCGCAAGGTGCGCGAGCTGAGCTAGCGCCGGCTCGGTCTCAGAACAGCCGCCCCTCGGCGGCCTTGAGCACCCGGCTGCCCACCGCGCTGTCCTCCAGATCCGCCCACGGGTCGATCCCTGCCGAGACCCGCTTCGCGACCACCTCCGGCGTGAACGCTCGCACGTCGAGATCGTCGGTGAGCTCGTCGAAGGCCAGCGGCACCGCGATGCTCGGTCCGGGCAGGAAGCGTGTCGAGTAGGGCAGCACGGCGCTCGCGGCCTCCGAGTTGCGCACGTAGTCGAGGAAGATGCGGCCCTCACGCTTCGACTTCGCCATCTTCGGCGTGAGCTCGTCGGGGTGGGCGAGCGCGATCCGCTCGGCGATCGTCTTTGCCAGCGCGCGCATGCGCGAGAACTCCCAGACCGGCTCCACCGGCGCGACGACGTGCAGCCCCTTGCTGCCGGTCGACTTCACAAACACTGCGAATCCGAGTGCCTCCAGCTCCGAGCGCACGTCGCGGGCGGCCTTGGCGATCTGCGGCCACGTGACCCCGGGTCCGGGATCGAGGTCGAAGACCAGCCGGTCGGGGCGGTTGGGGTGATCGGTGCGCGACAGCCAGGAGTGGACCTCGGCGCACCCCATCTGCGCGAGCGAGACGAGGCCGGCCGCGTCGTCGACCCACACCCACTCGTCGGGCTCGGTGTGCTCGGCGAGCGTGTGGACGAGGGTGTGCACGGCCGCGGGAAGCCCGCGCTCGGGGTGCCGCTGGTAGAAGCACCCGCGCTGGGCGCCGTCTCCGACGGGACAGCGCACGAGGGTGAGCGGGCGCTCGGCGGCCTCGCGCAGCATCAGCGGAGCGACCGTCTCGTAGTAGCGGGCCAGATCGAGCTTCGTGAGCTCGGACTCCGGGAACAGCCGCTTGTCAGGATTGGAGATGCGCACGCCGGCCACCGACGTCCCCGACGCGGTGGGCGCCGCCGGTGTTGGCTCGGGTGCGACGGCGGGCTCGTCGGGCAGGGGAGGCGCCACCGGCTCGATGCGCGTCACGTCCGCAGGCGAGACGTCCGGGCGTTCGCGCAGGAACGACGGTTGGCGCAGGCGGCCGTCGCCGGTCCACTCGGCGAACGCGACCTCGATCACCATCTCAGGGCGCACCCAGCGAGCGACGGGCGCCCCGCGATCAGCGGGCACCGGCGAGACCGGCGGCTCGGCGACCTCGATGGAGCGCAGGTACTCGTCGATCCGGGAAAGCTCCGCCGCCGAGAAGCCCGAACCGACGCGCCCCGCGTACGCGAGCTGCCCGTCGGCGTCGTGATAGGCGACCAACAGGGCGCCGAAGCCTGTGCGGCCCGAGCGCGGCTCCGTGGCGCCGATGACCACGAAGTCCTGGGTCCGGCGGCACTTCACCTTCAGCCACGCGCGCGTGCGCCCGCGCGGGTAGGGTGCATCGGCACGCTTGACGACGATCCCCTCGAGGCCCTGCGCGCACGCAGTCTCGAGGACCGCCGGTGCGTCGCCGGCGATGTGGCTTGCGAGCCGCAGCGGCCCGTCGGCCGGGGCATCTGTGAGCACCGTCGCGAGCAGGTCGCGGCGAGCCGTCGTGGGCAGCGCCGTGAGGTCGTAGCCGTTGAGGTGCAGCAGGTCGAACGCGACGAGCGCCGTGGCCTCGCCGCCGCGGCCCAGGTCGTCGACGAGCAGGCCGAAGCGCGAGATGCCCGCCTTGTCGAAGACCACCGCCTCGCCGTCGATCAGCGCGGTTTCGACCGGCAGCGCCGCGGCCGCGCGGGCGATCGCGCCGAAGCGTTCGGTCGCGTCACCGCCACTGCGCTCAAAGACCTGCACGCGCCCGTGGTCGAGCGCCATCGTGACCCGGAAACCGTCGTACTTGACCTCCACGAGCCAGTCGTCGCCCGTGGGTGGTTCGGTGACCAGAGTGCACAGCGCGAGCTCGGGAGGCGCGGACAGCGGCGCTTCGACCGGTTGTGGCCCGCTTGGAGCCGCGCCGGCCGGGGACGCGGGGCCGCCGGTCGCGCCGCCGGGTTGCTCGCCCTCCTTGTCGTCGCCCGACGCCTCGCGGGCGCCGCGCTCGGCGACCTGCTCGACGGTGAGTCCGGAGACCACGCTCTCGGGTCGCTCGGCGAGGATCGCCGCGCCGTCGCCCGGGCGGATGTGGTCGTCGCGCTCCTTGATGAGCAGCCAGTTCTCGCGCTTCTCGCCCGGCCGCGGCTTGAGGCGCACGAGCACCCAGTTGCCGACGAGCTTGTTGCCGCTCAGGCGGAACTTGAAGTCGCCCTTGGCCATGCCGGCATGCGCGTCGGCGACGCCGCCGGGCGGTGCGATCGGCTCCCAGGTGCCGTGATCCCAGATGATCACGGAGCCCGCACCGTACTCACCGGCCGGGATGTTGCCCTCGAAGTCGCCGTAGTCGATCGGGTGGTCCTCGACGTGCACCGCGAGGCGCTTGTCCTTGGGGTCGTAGCTCGGGCCCTTGGGAATCGCCCAGCTCATCAGCACGCCGTCGAGCTCGAGGCGGAAGTCGTAGTGCAGCGCCCGGGCGGCGTGCTTGTGCACGACGAAGCGCAGCGGCTCGCCGGGGCCGGCGGGCTTGCCGCCGAACGGCTCCGGGGTGACGCCGGGGTGGCGCTTGGCCTCGTACTCCTCGAGCGGCATCTTCAGGCTCACCCGCTCCGCTACTGGCCGGACGCCCGCGCCGCGCGCGCGTCTTCGACGCTGCGCTTGAGCAGCTCGGCGATGTCGACCACGGCCGCGCCGGGTTGCTCGGCTACGGGTTCGGCGATCTCGATCGCCTCTCCGGCGGCCTTGCGCTCGATGAGCGCCAGCAGGTCGTCGTGGTAGGTGTCTGTGTAGCGCGCAGGGTCCCAGTCGGTCTCGATGGTGCGCACGAGCTGCTCGGCGAGTTGCACCTCGGCCTCGGTGACGCCGAGCGCGTCGAGGTCGCTTCCGGGCAGCTCGAGCTCGTCTGTGGCGCGCAGCTCGTAGGGGTAGCGCATGACGTCGAGCAGCAGCAGGTCGCCTTGGGGGATCAGCGCGCACAGGCGCTGGCGGCTGCGGATCACGATCTGGGCCACCGCGACACGCCCGGCCCGCTTGAGCGCCTCCCGCAACAGGGCGTACGGCTTGGCGCCCGGGCCCTCGGGCGCGAGGTAGTACGGGGTGTCGAAGAACTGCGGTGCGACCTCGTCGGCGCAGACCGCTCCGAGCACGTCGATCGTGCTCGTGGCCTTGACGTTGGCCGCGGCGAAGTCCTCGTCGGTCAGCACGACCCAGCGGCCGTCCGGCAGCTCGTGGCCCTTGACGACGCGCTCCCAGGGGACCTCCTCGCCGGCCGCGTTGACGCGCTTGTTGTGTACGGGCGTCATGTCGGCGCCGTCGAGCATGTGAAACGCCGTGTCCTTCGCGGCCACCGCAGAGAACAGCCCGACCGGGATCGTCACCAGGCCGAACGAGATCGTGCCCTTCCACATCGCGCGCGGCATGATGTCAGCTCCCGAGTCCGAGCCACTGACCGGCGTAGTAACCCGCGGCGGCGACAGCGGCGTTGAGTGAGGTGCCCCAGATCAGGTCGATGATCGACACGCTGACGGGCCAGCCCTCGATGGTTGCGAGGTTGGTGAGGTCGTAGGTCGCGTAGGCGAGCAGGCCGAACAGCGCCCCGCGCCACACGGCGCCCATCAGCGCTCCCTCACGCAGGCCGGGGATGACGGCGAGCGCGAGGATGCCGACCACGTAGAACAGGTAGAACGCCGCTGCGACGGGCAGGTTGGGTTGTGCCTTGAGCAGCCCGTCGGGCGCCGTGCCCAGCGCGGGCTGATAGATGCGCGGAGTCGCGACGGTCAGCCACACGAAGTCGAGTGCGAAGAAGACCAGCGTGGTTATCCCGTAAAGCGCTGCGAGCTTGCCGAATGACATGAAGGCGACCTTTCTCGTCGGGCGACACCGGGGCCGAGCGCACCGAGGCCCCACTCAGTGAAGTGTTCCCGTTCGGCGTGCGTTTGGCCTGCGTGCGGGGAGCGGGTGTATCCTTGAGGCCAATCTCGCACCCGGATACTCGGAGGAAGCTTCTCGTGAAGCTGTTCGACACCCTGCGCGCCCGTCTGCTAGCGACGCTCATTCTGGCGTCGCTTTCTCCGCTCATCGTCGCCCAGATCATCGCCGTGCCGTGGTTCGGTGGCTCCATCGAGCGCCAGGCCCAGAACACCCTCGAGACCCACTCCACTGTGGCGACAGAGCTGTTCGCAGAGCAGATGCGTGCCCGCCAGACCCAGGTTCGGGCGGTCGCGGGCCTGCTCACCGATGCAGAGCGCCGTGAGGCCAGTCGGATAGGCGCCGAGCTCGCCGAGCAGGCCGAGGCCGCCGGGATCGACTACCTGCTGTTCGTTGACACCAAGAACGTCGTGCGCGCCTCGACCGCCGACGAGGTGGGCTTCACCCTGACTTCGGAGGACGTCAAGGAGGCGGCGCGTGCCGACGAGCCGACGGCGCACGCGCAGATCCTGCCGCCCGGCGAGCTGGTCGCGCTGGGTGCTGCGGACACCTACAAGATCGAAGTCAAGGAGACCAAGGGCGGCACAGCCGACGAGCGGGAAGAGGCAGGCGCCCTCTCGGTCGTCGCCGTCGCGCCGGTCAAGAACGCTTCGGGTAAGCGGGTCGGCGCGATCGTCGGCGTCGACGTGCTCAAGACCGACAACACCTTCGTCGACGGCGTCGTCGCCAAGGTCGGGGGCGTCTCGACGCTGTTCCAGAACGGCGTGCGCGTCGCCACGACCGTCAAGAACGATCAGGGCGAGCGGGCGATCGGCACCGTCGTCTCAGACGAGGTGCGGGCGGTCGTCCTGGCGACCGGCGAGCCGTACCGGGGCGAGGCGTTCGTGGTCAACAAGCCGTACCTGACCGCGTATGACCCCATTCGCGACTCCGCCGGCAACGTCATCGGCATGCTCTTCGTCGGTCTCGATCAAGCGCCCTACGCCGCCGAGCAGCGTAACTTCGCACTGGGGATGGGGGCGTTGCTCGCGCTCGCCGCTGTGCTGGCGGTCATCCTTGGGACGTTCGCCTCCGCGCAGTTGTCGCAGCCCATCCGCGCGGTCAACGCCGCGGCCGAGCAGATCGCCGCCGGCGACCTCACCGTCACCGTGCCCGAAGAGGGCTTCGCCGAGGCGCGTGCGATGGGCCGGGCGTTCAACAGCATGATCGGCACCCTGCGCGACCTGATCGGCCGCGTCGGCACCTCCACGCACAAGCTCGAGTCCGTCTCGGCAGACATCGCCTCGGCCGCGGCCATGGAGGCCGACGGCGCGACGGCGCAGGCATCGGCGGTCGCCGAGGCCACCGCCACGATCGCCGAGCTCGACCGCTCGTTCGCCGCCGTCGCCGACGGGGCGTCGCGCGTGGTCGGCATCGCCGAGGACTCGCTCGAGGTCGCCGACAAGGGCCGCGAGGCGGTCGAGACCGGCACGGAGTCCGTGAACCGGCTGGCTGCGAGCGCCGAGCGCGTCAACGAGGCCGTCACCGAGCTGTCCCAGGTCGCCGAGGACATCGGGCAGGTCACCTTCGTCATCGGCTCCATCGCCGAGCAGACCAAGATCCTGGCGCTCAACGCCGCCATCGAAGCCGCGCGCGCCGGTGAGGTCGGCAAGGGCTTCGGCGTCGTTGCGAGCGAGGTCCGCAACCTGGCCGACTCGGTCTCCGCATCGGTCGTCCGCATCGAGCAGCTCGTCCGAGCGATCCAGGACTCGACCCGCGAGCTCGCCGTCAACGCCGAGCGCCAGGTGGCGTTGGGCGCCGAGACCGGCGACGACGTCATGCGCACACGCGACGCCTTCGACGAGATCTACGAACGCATGAACCGCACCGCCGGCGCTGCGCGCGAGATCGCGGCCGCCGCCAACGAGCAGCAGAGCGCGGCGCGCCAGATCGTCGACGTCATGCACCAGGTCAGCGAGGGCGTGGCGGGCACCGCATCCTCGGCGAGGCAGCTCGCCGCGGCCGCGGGCGACGTCAGCACGGAGGCTGAATCGCTCCAAAGCGGCCTGCGCGGCTTCAAGTCGAGCTAGGACGCGGCGCGTCTAGACGACGATCTCGTCGCTGTCCTTCGGCTCCTCGCGCGCGAACCAGTTCAGCACGCCCGAGACGATGCTGATCACGACGCCGCCCCACAGCGCCGGCCAGAAGCCATCGACCACGAAGTCGATCCGGAACCAGTTGACCGCGATCCACGACGCGAGCCACAGCAGGCCGGCGTTGATCACCAGGTTGAACAGGCCGAGCGACATCACGATGCATCCGATGGTGCCTATGCGCAGGATCAGGCCGAGCGTGGCATTGAGCACGCCGAGGAGCAGCGAGGTCACGATCACCGCGATGAGCCCATTGCCCGAGACCTCGATGCCGGGCACGAGCAAGACGGCGGCAGCGACCGAGATCGACGTGATGAGCCACCTGATGAGAAACCGCATCTTCGTCCTTCCACGTGTGGGGCGTCTGCGCGGGCGACCGCACCTGTGAGTCGCAGTACCGCTTCGGGCATATCTGTACCCGAGTAGCCGCGGATGGGCGGCTCTTGGAATCGGATCATCGCACCGAGGAGACGCTCATGCCCGAGAACGACGTTGCAGTACTGCAGGCCGAGATAGAGCGGCTGCGCGCGGAGAACGAAGCGCTCAAGAGCGAGCCGCATCCCGGACGGGCGCGGACGCGCTGGGGCTTGGCAGCCGCGATCGTCGCGGCGCTGGTGCTGACGCTTGCGGTCCCCTCGGTCTGGCTCAACCGCGTGGTCATGAGCACCGACGCTTGGGTCGCGACGGTGGCGCCGCTGGCAAGCGACCCGGCGATCCAGGATGTGGTCGCCCGCTCGGCGTCGGATGCGATCATCACCCAGCTCAACACCCGCGAGCGCCTCGAGAGCGCGCTCCCGACCGCGCTGGCGCCGTTCGCGCCCGTGCTGGCCTCCAGCGTCGACGGTTTCGTGCGCCAGCAGGCCACCGCGATCGTCCGCTCCGATCAGTTCGCGCAGCTGTGGACCGAGCTCAATCGCCGAGGGCACGCCCTTATCGTGGGGTCGCTCACCGGCGAGCGTGACGGCGCGGTCAGCATCGAAGCCGGCAGCGTGCAGCTCGACGTCGGGCTGGTCGCCGAGCAGGTCAAGCAAGGGCTCGTGGACCGCGGTCTGACCTTCGTCGCATCGCTGCCCACGGACCGGCTCAACACGACCGTAGAGGTGTTCAGCTCGCCCGCGCTCGCGCAGGCGCAAGGCGCGCTGGCAGCGCTCAACAGCGTGGCGTTCTGGATGCCGCTCGTGGGCCTCGGGTTCGTCGGCATCGCGTTCGGCGTGGCGCAGGACCGGCGTCGGGTCGCGCTGTGGCTCGGCGTGGGGATCGTGCTCGCCGGGCTCGTCCCGCTCCAGGCGATCTACCTGTCGCAGTACTGGGTCGTGGGCCAGGCGCAGCAGCTCGCGCAGCTGCCGAGCGCCGCTGCCCAGAACGCGTACCAGATCATCTTCGGCGACCTGATCCGCGCCGAGCAGACCCTGACGTTCCTCGGCATCATCGTGTGGGCGGCCGCCGTCGTGGCGGGACCGTCGAAGTGGGCCGTCGCCATGCGCGGCGCCGCCCAAGGCGGACTCACGAGCGTGGGCAGCCACCTCGAGCTGGGGGCCTTCGGGGCCTGGGTCGCGCTTCGCAAGCGCGGCCTGCGCGCCGCCGGGTTCATCGCAGCGGTGCTGCTCCTGCTCGCGCTGCCGGCGCCTCGCTCGATGGCGTCGATCGCGTGGATCGCGGCCGCGGTCGTGGTGTGGCTCGTCGCCCTGGAGATCCTCGGTGCCGGAGGCCCGGCCGTAGCCGAAGCAGATGGCGACCAGGGCTCTGACGCCCCAGCCGAAGCGGACGACGTAGCGGCGGAAGAGTCCCCCGAGGTCGCCGAGGCGGAGTCCACGGATGAGTCCCCTACGACCGAAGCCGAGGACGCAGAAGAGGCGCCCGCGGCTGAAGCGGTAGAATCCGGCGAGGAAGAGACATCCTCGTAGGGGAGCGCCCCATAGACCAGCCCGTCGACAACGAAGAACGCCTGCTCGCGCTATCGGGGCTGCTGCCTTCGGTCAGGCGCCAGAACGGCGCCGACATCCTGCTGCTCGGCATCGTCGTGCTGCTGGGTGCGGCGGCGATCGCCGGCACGCTGCTCGGCGGTCCGCAGGCGATCGTGCTGGCGGCGGTCATCGGGCTCACGGCGGTGTCGTTCGGCGGCGCGTACATGCGCATCATGTCTCGCCCCGACCACGTGCGCGCGCTCCAGTCGGACCGGATGCTCAAGATCGCCAACGAGACGCTCGGCTTCCTCAAGCAGGGTCTCGACGCGCAGACCGCCGAGGCCGTCTGCCGCATCGCGCTCGGCGAGACCGAGGCGGCGGCCGTCGCGATCACCGACCGCGACAGCGTGCTGGGCTTCGCGGGTGTCGGCGAGGAGCACCACAAGGTCGGGGGTCCGATCATCACGCGCGCCACGATGGAGGCCATCGAAACCGACGAGTCGCGCGTCCTGTACTCCAAAGACGAGATCGGCTGCCCTGAGCCCGCATGCCGGTTGCGCGCGGCGATCGTCGTGCCGCTCGACATGCGGGGCCGGCCTGTCGGGACGCTGAAGTTCTACTACACGTCGGACCGCTACTTGAACGAGACCCAGTTCGCCATGGCCGAGGGGCTGGGGCGGCTGCTCTCCACACAGTTGGAGCTCTCCGAGCTCGAGCGGCAGACGGACCTCGCGCGCGAGATGGAGCTCAAGGCGCTGCAGGCCCAGATCAACCCGCACTTCCTGTTCAACACGATCAACACCATCGCCGCGTTCATTCGCACCGATCCGGCTACCGCCCGTCATCTGCTGCGACAGTTCGGCGCCTTCTACCGGCGTACGCTCGAGCAGGCCGATGAGCTCATCACGCTGGAGCGCGAGCTCGAGTACGTCGACACCTATGTCGAGCTCGAGCACGCCCGGTTCGGCGATCGACTGGTGCTGGAGCGCCAGGTCGACACCGGGGTCCTCGGCGTGCCGATGCCGGCGTTCATGCTGCAGCCGCTCGTGGAGAACGCCATCCAGCATGGGCCGCATCCGGACGGCCGGCCGCTGACGATCACGGTGACGGCGCACGTTCAGGGCGACGTGCTGCTGGTGTCGGTCGCCGACGACGGCGTGGGTATCTCGGCCGACGCGCTGCCCCGCTTGTTCGACCCCGGCTTCGGCAAGGGTCTGGGTATCGCGCTGCGCAACGTGCGAGACCGCCTGTCGGGCTTCTACGGCGCCGACAGTGAGCTTCGCATCGACTCGGTCGAGGGCGAGGGGACGACGGTGAGCCTGGTCATCAGGCCCATACCCAAGCCCGCCTGACCCCGGCTGCGGCCGGTCGACCCCCAGATACCCTCAGTCGTTCACCCGCGCGAATCGACCGTTCGCCGCGACCCCCTTTCGCCGTTTGCCGCGAAATCACGCCCCTGACCCTGCCTGCGCGTACCGTTCGCAGGTGCCCCACCAGAAAACCGCTGGTCAGGGGCGTACCTTCTTGTCGCGGTCCTGAAGGGGCCGTGTGTGTGCGTGTTCATCGACAAGGAGGTGAGGGTGGATGAAGGTCTGCATCAAGGGCGCCGCCGAGCAGGTGAAGATGGGCGAGATCGATGAGGTATGTCTCGATTTCGATCGCATCCTGCTGGCGACCGACGGCTCCGAGCCGTCCATCATGGCGACCCAGTTCGCGGTCACCATGGCCAAGACCTACGGTGCCTCGATCAAGGCGATCTTCGTAGACGACGGCATGGAGTCGCTCGAGCTCCCCGAGGAGGTCGAAGCCGACGACACGTGGGACGGCCAGCACCCCTCGATCAAGGGCCTGGGCATCGCCAAGGTCATGTGCGAGCGCAACGGTGTGCCCGCCGAGATCGAGATCATCAAGGGCGGCGTCGCCAAGCGGATCGTCAAGACCGCCGAGGAGTACGACGCTGACCTGATCGTCCTCGGCGACACCGGCCGTACCGGCCTGGCCCGCCTCGGAATGGGCTCCATCGCGGAGACGGTCGTCAAGGCCGCTCCGATCCCTGTCCTGGTCATCAAGATCTAGCTCGACGAGCAGTCAAGAAGGAGGTGCTGAGCATGGCAGACACGAGTACGGCGGCCACCCGGGAGTCGGGTGTCACCGCCAAGGGCGTGCCGTATCTGAAGTGGGGTACGCACGTCGACACGATGGACACCGTGAGCGAGGTGTTCAAGAAGCAGCGCAGGCTGAGCTTCACGTACGGCGCTGTCTTCTTCGCCGTAACCCTGGCCGTCCCCGTCATGACGGTGTGGGTCGAGGGTTGGTATGCGGTCCCGATCTGGGGCGGATTCACGGCGAACTACCTGTTCGTCTCGCTGCTCTACTACGTCTTCCTGTGGACGATGGCATGGACCTACTCCAAGCAGGCGGACAAGCTCGACACCGAACTGATGGCGCTCGCCGACAAGGCCGAGGCTGAGATGGAGAAGGGAGGCGAGGCGTAGATGAACACCATAGCTATCGCGCTGGTCGTCATCCTGGTTCTGTTCACGATCGCCCTGTCGATCTTCTCTCGTCGCTTCACCCGCACCACGGCGGACTTCTACCTCGCCGGACGCAAGGTCGGCTCGTTCTCCAACGCCTCGGCGATCTCCGGCGACTACCTGTCGGCCGCGTCGTTCCTCGGCGTTGCCGGCGCCGTCTACGCCTCCGGACTCGACGGCGTGTGGTACGCGGCCGGCTTCTGCGGCGGCTTCATGGTCGTCGTTCTGTTCCTCGCGTCGGCCCTGCGCCGCTTCGGTGAGTACACCGTCGCCGACTTCGCGTTCGGGCGCTTCGGCACGAGCCGCATCCGCCTCCTGACGGTGCTCGCCGTCCTGCTGGTGTCGCTGTTCTACATGGCGCCGCAGATGTTCGGTGCGGGCACGACCTGGTCGGTGCTCGTCGGTAAGGGCATGTTCGGTATGGACCCGTACACCACCGGTGTCGTCGTGGTCACCGCCATCATGGCCTTCTACGTGGGCGTCGGCGGCATGAAGGGCACCACGCTCAACCAGATCTTCCAGTTCTGGTGGCTGTGGTTCGCCATGTTCCTCGTCGTGATCTTCGCCTTCGGCAACGGCTTCAACTACGCTGATGCGCTCGCAAGTCAGAGCGAGAACAAGCTCGTCGCTACCAAGACTATGACCGTGGCCGAGCTCACCAAGGTCGATCCCAAGTCGGGCAAGGCCCCGATCGAGAACGCGCAGGCGACAATGAGCGCCGAGTCGTTCGCCAAGGTCCAGGAGACCGTGGACGCCGGCGATGAGACCGCCAAGGTCGACGTGGTCTTGGCGCAGAAGAACAAGTTGCACGAGCTGCGCGACATGCTCTTCAACGAGCCGGGCCACCGCTACAACGCCCTCGACCAGTTCTCGATGGTGCTCGCGCTGGTACTCGGTACCGCGGGTCTGCCGCACATCCTGAACCGCTACTACACCAACCCGTCCGGCTCGGCGGCTCGCCGTTCGACCTTCTGGGTCCTCATCTTCATCGGCACGTTCTACATCTTCGCACCGATCGCTGGTCTGGCCGGTCGTGAGTTCATCCAACAAGCGGCGGAAGCGGGCACTTACAACTCGGCCGCCCCGATCGTCGACGGACTCTTGGTCAAGTCCGACCAGGTCATGCCGGCTATCGGCCAGCTGCTCGGTGGCCAGTGGCTCATGGGTGTCGTGGCTGCAGGCGCGTTCGCCGCGATGTTCTCGACCATCGGTGGTCTGCTGATCGCGGCCGCGTCGGCCATCGGTCACGACGTCTACGAGAAGTATATCGACCCGAACGCCTCGGAGACCAAGCGCGTGCTGGTCGGCAAGATCTCGGTGTTCGCCTTCTCCGCAGTCGCACTGGCCCTTGGTCTGGCAATCCCGGCCTCCGGTCTGGACAAGGCCTACCCGGCCCTCATCGCGATGATGGTGACCTGGGCGTTCTCCGTGGGAGCCTCAGCGTTCGTGCCGATGCTGCTCACCGGTATCTGGTGGAAGGGTACGACCGAGAAGGGTGCGCTCGCGGGTATGTTCATCGGCCTGTTCTCCTCGATGACCATCATCCTGCTCAACATCCTGACCCAGCTGAAGGTCATCCCGGCAGATGGTCCGCTCGGCTTCCTGGGCGCCCTGACCTTCCCGGTGATCTTCACCTTCCCGCTCGCGCTGGCCACCATCTTCATCGTCAGCAAGATCGACGGGAAGCTGCCCGACAACGTGGACGAGATCTGGATGCGCATCCACGGCACCGCCCACGAGCGTCACGAGCGTGACCTCGGCCTCGACAAGGTCGGGACCATGTTCGGGAACGCGAAGTAATCTCCTTAGCCTCTCGACGGTCCCCGGGGCGTGCCCACCCCATGCCCCGGGGACCGCGAAGGAACCGCACGCGAACCCCCTCGCACGCGGAGACGGATCGATAGCGGGTCTCTCGGCCACCCACCCTGGTCCGAGAGACCCGCTATCGGCCTGTTCAGCGCAAAGGATGCGCGTAAGCACCCACCGGACGCTCGGAAAGCGGCGTCATGCGTGCGACGACCTCCACCCGAGCACCCTCGACGCCGAGCCGAAGCGAGCCTTGTGCCGAAGCGGCGTTGATGAGGGCCGCTTGGCCTTCGTGGTCCAGATCGCGCGTGAAGTGTATCCGCACGTGCGGATCGGGGCCGCAGTCCACATCCCAGACGCCTGCCACCGTGCCGTCGAGCAGCAGCAGTGGCGCGCAGTGGCCGGCCGCGTCGAACGCGTAGGCGCGTGAGGCATCGTCGACGAATCGCGAGCGGTCGGTATAGCCCACGAGCAGCGGGTCCATCGCGGGCAGGGCCGCGACGTTGGGCTGCTCCATCAGCCGGGCGCGCTCGAGCTCCTCGGCGTCGGCGACGTGCATGAGCCACGTGCCGTCGCGGCCCGCGATCGAGATCTCCACGAGCTCGTCTTCGAGCCGGTTGAGCGCCCGGCCCACGCGCTTGAGGTCCATCCCGGTCCACCACGCGGCGTCGCGCGGGGTGACCGGCCCGAACGCGCGCACGTAGGCGCGCAGCACCTGCGCCGAGGCGTCGCGGGAGTCGATGCGGCCCAGGGCGACATCGGGCAGCAAGACCTCGAATGGCGCGTAGGTGGTGCGGCGCGAGAACCGGCCGCCCTCGGCGCCGGCGCGAAGCAGGCGCCCCTCGGCGCACATCAGCGTCACGATCGCGGCGAGGTCGACACGCGGGCGCAGGCGCCGGCGCAGCTCCCGGATCGTGAGCGGCGTCGCGGCGGTCTCGTCCAGGATGCGGGCGCTCAGGGCCTCGTAGGCCGCGGCATCGACGCCCCGGTGCTCGGCGAAGGCGCGGGCGTAGCGCACGACTTGCTTGGTCGACGCCGCGTGCACGGTGGCCACGAAGTCGCGACGGACGACGTAGAGCACCCCGCGCATGCAGCGGAAACGCACGAGCGACCGGCGTTCGTCGAGCGCGGAGTCGAGCCGCTCGGGCTCGAACCCGGGCAGCCGAGCGGCCAGCGAGAGATAGGGCGCCGCGGGGTCACCGGCGAACAGGCCGACGACGTCGGAGACGGCCGACTCGACCGACGCCGGCTCCCAGTCACGGTCGAGGTGATGGCGCTGCAGCACGCGCGGCAGGATGCGCTCGGCCGGGTAGCCGGGACGCTTGAGCGGCACCGGGCACGTGGGCGGCTCCACCGGCCTGCCGAGCAGGTCGGCGCCCGGGCTCACCGCACGACCACTCCCGCCGAGCGACCCCGGAAGCGTCTCGACGTCGACGCCCGCGATCCGCTCGGCCAGCGAGTCGAACGGCGCGAGCGCGGCCAGCACGCGGGCGGTCGCCCACGCGGACGGCGCGTCCTTGCGGCCAAAGCTGAACGCCTCGAACCCCGGGTAGCAACGCTGGGGCGTGACCGTGCCGTCGGTTCCGACGTTGTAGGCGAGCAGGCACGCGGCGATCTCGGCGATCGAGGCGCGGTCCTCCTCGCGTGCGGCCGGGCCTTCCCACAGCTGCGGGAACCGGCCCACGGTATCGAGCACCCAGAGCGCGTCGTACCAGAAGCTGGGCCAGCGCACCGTCTTGAACTGGAACCCGTGGCCGAACGCGTACGGTCGCTCGTCACCGCGCCGCCGCCAGAACTCGAGCGGTGTGCGGGCCGCCTCGGTCGCCCACGCGGGCCGCTGCTCCGGGTCGAGGTGCGACAGCGCCCGTAGCCCCTCGAGCGTGACCTGCGGACACGCGTCGGGACGCTTCGGCCCGCCGAGAAGCGCCGGGCGCTCGGGCACGCAGCGCCAGCCTCGGCCCTGTGGAGTCGCGTCGGCGTCGGCGACGAGTCGCTTGAGCGCGCGGGACACGATCGCGTCGTCTGTTCGCCCGAAGCGCAGCAGCACATCGGTGACGACGTTGGCGTCGCAGGTCAGCGAGCCCGCTTCGGGTTTGGGGCGAGCCGGCGTGCCGACGGGAGCGCGGAAGCGGCCTCGGCGATCGCGCTCGGCGGTCATCTCGTCGAGCAGCGTCTCGATGCGTTCGAAGTCGCCGCCGCCGACGCCGAGCTCGGCCAGGAGGTTGAGCCGGTTGGGCAGGAACAGCGGGCTGTGGTGGTCGGCCGAGAGCTCGCCGCCCCAGGAGGGCAGCGCCTCGACGAGCCCGGCGATGAGCGGGTGGGCGACGACGACGGCGTGGGTCTCTCGGCGGGCGGGGTCTTGGGGCGGCAGCTGCAGGATGCGCGCGAGCGCAACGTGGCGCGCCCACGGCTCGTCGCCGCCGAGGATCCAGTCCAGGGCGGCCGATGCTGACGGGCCCGCCGCAACCACCGCGGGGGAGTCGGGGACGCTCACGCTCACGCGCCGCTTGTCCCTTCGCCGCGGATGCGCCGCGCCATCTCGGCGAGCAGTTCGAGCGCCTCGGGGTCGTCCATCGACGCGAGAAACGTCGGCCGGTCGATCGCCTCGAGGTCGACGTCACCGACCGCGACGGCTGTGGCGGAGCGAGGGCCGGGATCGAACACCGCCATCTCGCCGAAGAACTCACCGGCGCCCAGGCGGGCGATCTCCACGTCGGCGGCGCCGTGCCTGTCGCTTTGGGTCAGGACCACGGTGCCGGAGCGGATGCGGTACAGGTCCGCGGCCGCGTCACCCTCGGCGAAGATGGTCGAGCCGTCCTCGAAACGGATGGGTATCCCGGTGAGCATCGGTGACCTCTTCCTCGCGCGTGCAGCGGTCCATTCGAGTGTACCCGCCCACACGCCGAAGCGGTGGTATACTCTCGCGTGCGCCGGTCGCGAGCAGGCCCGCCGAGCGCACTATCGCGGAGAGCTGCCTGAGCGGTTGAAAGGGCACGACTGGAAATCGTGTGTGCGCCTTGAAAGCGTACCCAGGGTTCGAATCCCTGGCTCTCCGCCAGCCACAGTCGACGGCGCCCCTTCGGGCGCCGTTTCTGGTTTCTTGGGACTCATCCTTCGGCTCTCGGTTGTCAGGAATGGGAGCATCCCATACGCACGGATTCCCGATGCCCGCAGCGGTCGCCCGATGAGACCATATCCTCGCGGGGCACAAGCGACCGACAGACGGGACCGTTCATGGCGGCACTGCAGTGGAGCGCGTACTACGAGACCGGCGATCCGGTCGTCGACCGGCAGCACATGGTGCTGTTCGCCGCGATCGGTGAGCTGCACGAGGCCATCAAAGCCGGCCGCGGCCACGAGGTCGTGACCCACGCGCTCGTCGAGGTGGTCCGCTATACCCGCTCACACTTCCGCGACGAAGAGGCGCTCATGCGCGAGCTCGACTACCCGCAGCTCGCGCAGCACGCCATCGAGCACGAGCGGCTGGCCCGCGTGATCATGCAGATCGCGCACAGCTCGGAGTCGCGTCACGACCTGAGCGTGAGCCTGCGGTGCTTCGACTGGCTCATTGCCCACATCCGTGCCCACGACGTGCCGATGATCGAGTACGTGCGTTCGCGCAGCGAGCTGCAGCGAAGCGCCTAGCGCTTCCCCCTGCGGAAGAAGTCCTGGCTGCGACGCCAGGCCCCGAGCGGTACGCGCGTGACCGAATCGGTGAGATCGATGGGCTCCGGTGACTCCCATCCGAACCAGACCGATCCCAGTCTGAGCGCCACGGCGATCGACGCCGCGACCAGCATGGCGATCGGCTTGGTGATGTTGAGCCACGTCACCATCCCGACGTATGCCGCAGAGCCCACGATCGCGACGGTGCTGTAGAGGCTCCCGCGCCGCAGTACTTCGGGCTCGGTATCGCACAGGATGTCGCGCAGGATGCCGCCGCCGATCGAGGTGATCGACCCCAGCATGATCGCGGGGATGACCGTCAGCTTCGCGACGAGCGCCTTGTCTGCGCCGACGAGGCAGAACAGGGCCAGCGAGAGGGCGTCCACACCACTGAGCACGGGACGCAGCTTGGTGGCGGCCTTGAGGAAGAACATCGCGATGCCCGCGCCGAGAAGTGCCGCGATGAGTGCGCGGGGCGTCTCGAGCGCGAAGACGCCGTAGTCTTGCAGCAGCACGTCTCGGATGATGCCGCCTCCGAGGCCGGTGACGATCGCCAGGGTGATCACGCCGATGACGTCAAACCCCTTGCGGACGCCCACGAGGCCGCCTGCCAATGCGCCCGCGAAGATCGCGGTGACCTCGAAGCCGACCGGCAGGAAGATCGGCGCGGCGCTCACGGGTGCGGTGGTCGTCGCAGCCGACGGCAGCACGGAGGCGACCATGCTGGGCACGATGCTCTCGACGATGCTTTGGATGGTTCCGCTGGGCTCGATGCCCGCCGAGGGCAACTGACCGGCCAGGCCGGTCGTGGCACTGGCCGCGACGGCGGCGGTGGCTGTGATGGTGGCGACAGGCATCGACTTCTCGGCGGCGTGGGGTTTCTCGGCCAAGCATATACCACGCGCCGAAGGTCCGCCCGAGTAACGCGTACTGGGGAATACTAGGGAGTACTCAACCACCAGAATCGGCAGGATTCAGGGCAGCGTCGGGCTGATCGGCCGCGCGTGGCGAGGAGGGGAGACTCCAGATGGTGTTCAGTGATCTGCTCGGCAACTGGCCGGTCTTGGCGTTCGTGTTGGGAGCCGCGTACTACGTCGTCTCCTATGTGGTGCTGATCCTCGACGAGCGCGAGCCCGCCGAGCAGTTCGCGTGGCTGTTCGTCGTGTGGGCTTTCCCGCTGCTGGGACTCACGCTGTACTTCATCTTCGGACGCGACTGGCGCAAGCGTGGAGACGCCTATCGCGCGCTGTTCATGAAGGAGCTGCTGCCGGCGATGCAGGAGTTCTACAAGGTCCACGAACGCGCTACGTCGCGCTTCGTGGATGAGCTTGGCGACGCGCCGCAAGGCAAGGTCGTCAACACGATCGAGACGCTGAACTTCGCCAAGCCGCTGCCGGTCAGCGACATCAAGCTCTTCTCGAACGGTGAGGGCTTCTTCGCGTCGATGTGCGAGGACATGGCCAACGCGCAGCGCTTCATCCACCACCAGTACTTCATCTGGGAGCGCGACGAGCTCACGCGCAAGATGACCGACATCATGCTCGACCGGCTCAAGAACGGCGTCGAGGTCCGCATCGTCTACGACTGGATGGGCTCGCTGCCGTTCAAGAAGGACGAGATGAAGGAGCTCAAAGCGGCCGGCGCGGTGATCTTCGAGGACATGAAGCACCTCGACAGCGTCAACTACCGCAACCACCGCAAGATCACCGTCATCGACGGCGACATCGGCTACAACGGCGGCTTCAACATCGGCCAGGAGTACATCGACGGTGGCAAGGGCTACCCGTCGTGGCGCGACAGCGGCCTGCGCTACACCGGCCCCGGCGTCGCCGAGCTCGAGAAGTGGTTCTCCACCCGCTGGTTCCTGCACACCGGCGGCGAGAACGTGCTGACCGAGAAGTACCTGCCCACGCCCGCCCCCGAGCTGGCCGACAGCGACCCCGTCATGATCCAGGTGATCGCGCAGGCGGCCGAGGATCCGTACGGCTCGGCGGCGCTGACCCACATGGTCGCGATGGGCGCCGCCCGCAAGCGGTTGTGGATCCAGTCGCCGTACTTCGTGCCCGACGACCCGATGCTCGACGCGATGGTCGGCGCGGCGCTGTCCGGCGTCGACGTGCAGTTCATGATGACCGGCTGGCCGGACCATCAGACCGCGTGGCGTGCCGCGCGCACCTACTATCCGAAGCTTCTGGACGCCGGCGCGCGCGTGTTCCTGTACGACGCGGGCTTCTTCCACGCCAAGACGATGTCGGTGGACTCGACCTACTGCGCGGTCGGCACGATGAACATGGACCGTCGCTCCTTCGATCTGCAGAAGGAGATGATGACCTGGGTCCACAACGGCGACATCGCTCGACAGCTTGAGGCCCAGTTCGACCTCGATCGCGAGAAGTGCCGCGAGATCACACGCGAGGTCGTCGACGGCTATTCGCTCGGCGAGCGACTGGTCAACTCGACCTACCGGCTGCTGTCGCACATCCTGTAGGCGAGGCTGCGCCGGGGCTCCGGCGGGTCGTGCGGCACACGGTCGAACGGGTTGCCGAACGAAGTGGGAGACATCGACGCATGGACAACCTGATGGCCGTCGTGGTCGGCTCCGCGTTTGGAGTCGCGGCAAGCCCGCTGCCCATCGTGGCGCTGCTGATCATCCTGCTCACCCGCAGGGCGACGTTTAGCAGCCTGGTCTTTCTCGGCTCCTGGGTCGCGGGAGTGGCCGCCGCCATAACCATCGCGATCTCGTTCGCCGGTCGCATCAAGCCGCCGCACGGGCTCGATCTGGAGTCCGAGGGGCTCGTGACGCTGCTGTTCGGCGTCGGGCTGCTCGTCACGGCGTGGATCTCGCGCCGGGGACGCTTCCGGTCGGAGGACCCTGACGCGGCGCCTCGGTGGGTCGCGGCTGTCGACGGCCTCTCGCCGCTGGGCGGCGCGCTGCTGGCGCTCTCGAACGCCATGACGAGCCCGAAGAACCTCGCCCTGGCGATCTCTGCCGGACTCGCGATCAGCCAAGCGCGGCTGCGTCAGCCCGGGGAGTCGATGATGGCGGCGGTGTACGTCTTCATCGCGAGCACATCGATCCTCGCGCCCGTGGTCGTCTACTTCTTGGGCGGAGACGCGTCACGGGCCGTGCTGACCCGCTGGAAGCAGGTCATCACGGCCCGTGCGGCTGCGATCGTTGAGGTCACGCTGTTCATCTTCGGCATCGCGCTCGCGCTGAAGGGCGTGTACAACCTCTTCGGGTGAGAGTCAGCCGAGGAGCTTCGCCTTCTGTGCGGCGAACTCCTCCTCGGTCAGGATGCCCTGTGCTTTGAGCTGCCCGAGTCGCTCGAGCTGCGCGATCACATCGTCCTGAGATGCCGGCTGGCCACCCGGGACGCCCACGGCCACGCCACCGCCGGTCGGTACGGCGGCCACCTGGGCCGGCTGCTGGGTCTCCTGGGAGTAGTTGTTGGCAGCGTTCGCGTAGGCGTCCACGTTGCCCTGTGCCATGCGACGGTTCACCGCGTTCGATGCAGCGGTGGCGGTTCCGGCGATGACGGCGGTGCGCGCCATTCCTCTGAGTACCATTCGTGCCTCCTTACGCCTTCGCGAGGTTGCTGAGCAGATCGTCGACCACAACGGCCGGGATGCGAGTGTGCAGACCGATCTCGGCGCCTGCCTCCTCGAACGCGTTGATGAGGCCGACGGCCCACGTGTTCTCGATGGCGAGTGCCACGACCGCCGAGCCGGGGACGAGACCCTCGGCGAGCGTTGCCGCATCCTCGCCGTTGAACAGTCCGCGGGTACCGGTCTCGATGAACGCCAGCGATGCCTTGTCGGCGTCGGGCAGATCCTCGATGTCGAGCGTGACGACGGTGTCCTCGTCGGCCTTGACCAGGATCAGCGCGTCGAGCACCCGGATCGTGCCTGCGGCAGCGAGCTTCTGAAGCTCGGCCAGGATCGTGCCGTCGAACTTCGGCTCGCCGGTGGCGAGCACGACGACGTCAACGGGTCCGTACTTCATTCGACTCTCCCTTCCACTTGTCTGGACGGTTTGACCGTGCGAATGAGGTATACCCCAACGAGGGTACTGGAAGCGATTGGGCGGTACTGATTGCCTGTTGGCCGCCGCGCTGACGGTCTGAACCCCAATGCGTCGCGGCCGCGCGTGTCGGTACCCGAAGGATGGGCATAGTACTCCAAGTGGCCCTCGCGCAAGCGACGGCACAACAAGCCGCAGTGATCGGGAGCGAGAGAGTCGCCCCGCGCGATGAGATGGGGAGGGATTCGGTATGGGACTGAGAGATCGAGTCGGTGGCGGAGGGCCGCTTGGGGGCGGCGGACCGCTGCGCGGAGACGACGGGGTCGTCCGGTATCAGATGCGCGAGAAGCTGTTCTCGGTCGGCGATGACGCCTGGATCGAGGACTCGAACGGCAACCGCGCCTACAAGGTCGACGGCAAGGCGATTCGCGTCCGCAGCACGTTCGTGCTCGAGGATGCCGCGGGCAACGAGGTCGCTTCGATCCAGGAGCGCAAGCTCAACGTCCGCGACACGATGGAGATCGAGCGCGGTGGGCGTGAGATCGCGAAGATCAAGAAGGCGCTCGTGTCGCCGCTTCGCGAGCGCTTCGACGTGAGCGTCGCCGGCGCCGGGGACTGGGAGGTCCAAGGCAACATCACCGCCCACGAGTACGAGATCACAAGCGGCCGCGACAAGGTCGCCGAGATCTCGCAGAAGTGGTTCCGCGTCCGCGACACCTACGGCGTCGAGGTCGCACCGGGCCAGGACGTGGGGCTCGTGCTTGCGATTGCGATCGCGGTGGACGAAATGGTTCGCGGCTGAGTCACTGCCGCGGGCCGGGGAGCAACCAAGGAGAGACCCATGGCTGATGTGCTGATGGATGTACTGTTCGCCGCGTACCCGTCGATCGAGGACGCGCGGAGCGACTTCGACGGGCTCGTCGGGCTCGTGAAGGAGAAGCGGGTCAAGATCGAGGGCGCCATCCTCGTGACCCACGACGACCAGGGCAACGTGACGATCGCCGACACCGGCAACAAGCTGGGCCGCAAGGGAGCCGGGTTCGGCGGTGGGGTCGGCGTGCTGGTGGGGCTCTTCGCTCCAGCGATGCTTCCCGCGATCGCCGTTGGCGCAGCAGGCGGCGCCCTGGTCGGCAAGTTCGCCGGCTCGAAGCTCAAGGCCGGCATCAAGGAGAAGATCGGCGAGAACCTGCCGGCTGGCACGGCGGGCGTCATCGCGATGTTCGCCGACGATCAGCGGCTCGCCGTCGAGCAGGCGCTCTCGGGCTCCCCGGCCAAGTCGATCGCGCAGTCCGAGGAGGGCGGGCTCAAGCAGCTCCAGAGTTCGCTTGCGGAAGCCATGGGCAAGTTCGCCCCCGACCGCACGGTCCTGCCGCTGCCGGATCCGAAGTTCGGCGGCACCATCGGGCGCACGCTCGACTCCGCGGTGGCCGACTGGACGACCGTGATGACCCCGAAGCCGCCGGAGGGCGCGCCCAACGTGCTCGTGGTGCTCATCGACGACGCCGGCTTCGGAAACCCGTCGACCTTCGGCGGTCCCATCGACACGCCGGCGCTCACGCGCGTCGCCGAGATGGGCCTGGCGTACAACCGCTTCCACGTCACCGCGATCTGCTCGCCGACCCGTTCGGCGCTGCTGACAGGGCGCAACCAGCACCGCGTCGGCTTCGGCTCCATCGCCGAGTACCCCGGGCCGTTCCCGGGCTACACGGCCGCGGTGCCGAAGAGCTGCGCGCCTGTCGCGCGCGTGCTCAAGGACAACGGCTACGTCACGGGCGGCTTCGGCAAGTGGCACCTCACCCCCGACAACGTCCAGGGCGCTGCAGGCCCGTTCGACCGCTGGCCGTGCGGCTGGGGCTTCGACCACTGGTGGGGCTTCCTGTCCGGCGCTGCCGGCCAGTACGACCCGATCGTCGTCCAGGACAACACGATCATCGGCGTGCCGCAGAACGAGGACGGCTCGCAGTACTACTTCCCGAACGACATCACCGACAAGGCCGTGCAGTGGCTGCATGAGGTCCGCGCGCAAGACGCGGAGAAGCCGTGGATGATGTACTACTCCACCGGCGCCACCCATGCCCCGCACCATGTCGGCACCGAGTGGGCCGACAAGTACAAGGGCACGTTCGATGACGGCTGGGACGCGTATCGCGAGAAGACCTTCGCACGCCAGAAGGAGCTCGGGATCATCCCGGCGGACGCCGAGCTGACTCCGCGCCCGGACCTGTTCCCCGCGTGGGACTCCCTCAACGACTCCGAGAAGAAGCTCTACTCCCGCCAGATGGAGGTCTTCGCGGGCTTCTCGGAGAACACCGACTGGAACGTCGGACGTCTCCTCGACGCGATCGAAGAGATGGGCGACCTCGACAACACGCTGGTCTTCTACATCTGGGGCGACAACGGCGCCAGCATGGAGGGCACCATCACGGGCTCCTTCAACGAGATGACCTTCCTCAACGGCGTCCCGCTCACGCCGGAGCAGCAGCTCGAGCTGATCGACAAGTACGGCGGCATCGAGGGCCTCGGCGGCGTCGACAGCGCGCCTCACTACGCCTCGGCGTGGGCCTGGGCCGGAAACACGCCGTTCCAGTGGGGCAAGCAGACCGGCAGCCATCTCGGCGGCACGCGCAACCCGCTCGTCGTCGCGTGGCCCGAGCGCATCAAGGAGCGCGGCGTCCGCTCGCAGTTCACGCACTGCATCGACGTCGGCCCCACGATCCTCGAAGCGGCCGGCATCCCCGAGCCGAAGTCCGTCGACGGCATCGAGCAGGAGCCGATGGACGGCACGAGCTTCCTGCACACCTTCGACGATCCCAACGCCGAGGAGCGCCACACGGTCCAGTACTTCGAGTCGATGGGCAGCCGCGCCATCTACAAGGACGGTTGGTGGGCATGCGCCCGCATCGACCGCAAGCCGTGGGACTTCTCGCCCGCGACCATCGCCAAGCTCGCGCCCGGTGTGTACGACCCGGAGAACGACACCTGGGAGCTCTACTACCTTCCCGATGACTTCTCCCAGGCCCGCGACCTCGCCGCCGAGAAGCCCGAGAAGCTCGCGGAGCTCAAGGAGCTCTTCTGGGTCGAGGCCGAGCGCAACAAGGCCCTGCCGCTGCTTGGCGGCATGTCGATCTTCTTCGGCATCCTGCCGCCTCTGCCGACCGTCACCCGGTTCGACTTCTACGGCGACGTGCAGAACATCCAGCGCGGCATGGTCCCGCGCATCTACGGTCGCTCCTGGGCGATCGAGGCCGCCGTCGCGGTGCCCGAGGGTGGTGCCGAGGGCGTGTTGCTCGCCAACGGCGACGAGATGGGCGGATTCTCGCTGTGGGTCGACGATGCGGGCAAGCTGACGTTCACCTACTCGATGCTCGGCGTCGAGGAGTACAAGACGGTCGCGACCGAGCCGCTGCCGGCAGGCGAGTACGTGGCGAAGATGGTGTTCGCGTCCGACGAGCCCAAGCCGGGTTCGGCAGGGACCGTCACGCTGTGGGCCGGAGAGCGGAAGGTCGGCGAGGGCCGCATCGACCGCACGGTGCCGATCGCCTTCTCGTCGTATGCCGGCATGGACGTCGGCCGTGACAACGGGCTGGTGGTCGACCGCGCGTACCACGACAAAGCGCCGTACGCGTTCACGGGTGCGGTGAACAAGGTCACCATCGATCTCAAGCCCGAGAGCGTCGATGCCGAGGTCGAGCTGCACGCTCACTCCGCGGTTCAGGCGGTCGGTGGCGGCGCTGCCGGCTGACACCGGAGGGAAACGAGTGGAGGAGATACCCGCAGGCAGGCCCACGGGCCTGAAGGCGATGCTGCGCACGGACGCCGTTCCGGGCATCACGAACGGTGTCGCCAACATACCCGACGCGATGGCGAACGCGCTGCTCGCCGGCGTCAGCCCGGTGGCCGGCCTGTACGCGCTCCTCGTCGGGACGCCTGCCGCTGCGCTGACGACCAGCTCCACCTACATGACCGTGGCGGTCACCGCAGCGATGGCGGTGACCGTCGGTGCCGGCCTGGAGGGCGTGCCCGCGGACCAGCGCGGTGCTGCGCTCTCGACCATGTCGTTGCTCGTGGGCGCCGTCATGGTGCTGTTCGGCCTGCTCCGGGGCGGGCGCATGCTCCGGTTCGTGTCGAACGCGGTGATGAAGGGGTTCTTGAACGGCGTCGCGCTGCTCGTGATCATCGGGCAGCTGGGCAACGTGACCGGGTTCGAAGCCGGCAGGCCCACCAAGCTCGCGCGCGCCCTCGAGACCGTGCTGAATGTCCGGGAGTGGCGACTGTCTGTCGTGCTGATCACTGTGGCGACGGTCCTGTTGATCGTCGTGTTGGACCGGTCTGCGCTCAAGCAGTTCAGCATGCTGATCGCCCTGACCGCGGTCTCTGTCGGTGTCGCGGTCTTCGACGTCGCCGTGCCGCTCGTCGGTGACGTGTCGTCCATCCCGAAGGGCCTTCCGATGCCGTCGATGCCCGACCTGGCGCTTGCGGTCGGACTGCTCGTGCCCGCGGCGTCGGTCGCCTTGATAGGCCTGGTCCAAGGTGGCGGCATCAGCAAGGCCTACCCGAATCCCGACGGGACCTACCCGGACTCGTCGCGCGACATGATCGGGCAGGGAGTTGGAAACGCCGCCGCGGCGCTCGTGGGCGGGGTCCCGGTGGGCGCCTCGGTCTCCTCGACGGCGCTGCTGGCGGGCTCCAGCGCTCGAACACGCATGGCCAACATTCTCATCGGCGCTGTCGTAGCCGTTGCCCTGTTGCTGCTGGGGCCGCTCGTCGAACAGGTACCGCTGTCGGTCCTCGGCGCGATCCTGCTGGTCGTCGGAGTCTCGGCGATCGACCTGCCCGGCATGCTGGACGTGTGGCACGCGAGCCGGGAGTCCGCCGTGATCATGGGGATCACGCTCGTGACCATGCTTCTTGTGCCGGTGCAGTACGCGGTACTGACCGGCGCCGCGCTTTCGGCGGTCCAGTACGTCTACAACTCGTCCAAGGATGTGCGGGTCGTCGAGCTGCGCTCGATGGGGGACGGCCGTTGGATGGAGGCCTCACCGCCGGCCGTGCTGCCGAGCAACACCACGACCGTGGTGGATATCTACGGAAGCGTGTTCTACGCGGGCGTCGATCTCGTGGACACGCTGCTGCCGTGTGTCGGCGACGCTGAGCGTCCGGTCCTGATCGTGCGGCTGAGGGGCCGTTCCGAGATCGGTAGCACTGCGCTCGAGATGCTGAGACGATATCGTCGCGATATCGCTGCGGCCGATGGCCGGCTCATACTCGCAGGAGTCGAAGAGACACTCATAGCGCGCTTGCAGGCGACAGGGTTCGTGGCCGAGATCGGTGAGGAGAACGTGTTCCCGAAGTCCGACATCGTGTACGGCTCGGTCGAGGCCGCGTGCGAACTCGGCGATTCCTGGCTCGCGGAGCGTTCGGCCGAGGAGCAGTGATGGAGACCGAGGTGTCCGGTGCGCACGTGATGGCCAAGCCCACGGGCGCGCGCTGCAACCTCTCGTGCGACTACTGCTTCTTCACCGAGAAGGCCGAGCTGTACCCGGGCGGCACCTTCAGGATGTCCGACGAGGTCATGGCGGCCTACGTCAGACAGACCATCGAGGCGCAGCGCGAGCCGTTCGTCACGATCGCGTGGCAGGGCGGCGAGCCGACGCTCATGGGGCTCGAGTTCTACCGCCGGGCGCTGGACGTCGAGCGGGATGCGCTGCCGCCGGGGTGGCAAGTCGAGCGGACGATCCAGACCAACGGCACGCTTCTCGACGACGCATGGGCGGAGTTCCTCGCCGCCAACGAGGTGCTCGTCGGCTTGAGCATCGACGGCCCGCGCGAGATGCACGATGCGTATCGCCACGACGGTGCCGGGGCGCCGGTGTTCGATGACGTCATGCGTGCGGTGCGGACGCTGCAGAAGCACGGTGTGGAGTTCAACGTGCTGTGCACGGTCCACGCGGCGAACGTTGGGCACCCCCTCGAGGTCTACCGCTTCTTCCGAGACGAGCTCGGCGCGCGGCATCTGCAGTTCATACCGATCGTGGAGGTCGAGTCACCCGCCACACCCGGCGTACCCGCCACGGTGTCGCCGCGCTCGGTCCCGCCGCTCGAGTACGGGCGGTTCCTGACGGCGATCTTCGATGAGTGGGTCTCCCGGGACGTGGGCGAGACCTTCGTGCAGTTCTTCGACGGGGTCCTGGCGTCGTATGTCTTCGGCTCCTCGTCACTGTGCGTGTTGCGCGAGACGTGCGGTGACAGCGTGGTCGTCGAGCATACGGGCGACGTCTACTCGTGCGACCACTTCGTGGACTCCGAGCACCTGCTCGGCAACATCATGGAGTCGAGCGTGGGGGACCTAGTGCGATCGGAGCGGCAGCGCGCGTTCGGTCGCGCCAAGCGCGACACGCTTCCCGCGTACTGCCGATCGTGCGACTTCCTGTTCACGTGCAATGGCGAGTGCCCCAAGAACCGCATCTTGTTGACCCCGGACGGAGAGCCGGGTCTCAACTACCTGTGCGAGGGCCTCAAGCACTTCTTCGCGCACGCTGATCCCAAGATGCGGGCCATGGCCCGGCTGCTGCTCAGCGGCCGAGATGCGGCCGACATCATGTCGGCCGCTGAAGAGACGTAGGGGAAGCGATGGAGGAGCTGGGTACGCTTGCGGTTGCGAGCCTGCTGTTGGTGTACGCGCTCGTGTCGTGGCGGCTGCACCGCTTCTGGGTGAGCATGCCGGCGGCGATGCTCGTCGCGGGGTTCTTCCTGGGCTCGGACGGGTTCGGGCTGATCGAGCTCGACTACACGTCCGAGACCGTCAAGTTCGTCGCCGAGGCCACGCTCGCGCTGATGCTCTTCCACGACGCGTGTCGCATCGGCTTCAGCAAGCTGCGCGGCCAAGCCGCACTCCCGCTGCGACTGCTGGGCATCGGCCTGCCGGTGATGCTCGTCTTGGGGACCGTGGTGGGATACCTGCTGGTCCCGTCGGCCGGCTGGATCGCCGTGGCGCTGGTGGCGACGATGCTGGCTCCGACCGACGCCGCGCTCGGGGAGGAGGTCGTCACGGACGAGCGCCTGCCGGGCTGGCTGCGCCAGGGCCTCAACGTGGAGAGCGGGCTCAACGACGGCCTGTGCGTCCCGGTCTTCCTGGTCCTGCTCGGCCTTGCGGCGCCGGGCGGAGAGTCCGGTCGCGTCATCACCGAGTTCGCCGCGGCGATCGGATTCGGCGTCATCGCCGGAGCGGTCTTCGGGGGCGGCGGCGGGATGCTCGTCCGGCTCGCCCATGCCCGCGACTGGATGCTGCCGGACTGGTCGCGCTACGCGGTGCTCGCGGTCGCGCTGTCATGCTACGTGGCCGCCGCCGTGATGGGAGGCAGCGGGTTCATCGGCGCGTTCGTGGGCGGGCTGTTCTTCGGGACGACATCCGGTCAGCGGGTCAAGGGATCGCTCGAGCTCACCGGCAACCTGGGCACCGCGTTCGACGCGGTCGCCTTCGTGCTGCTCGGCGCGGTGCTCGTCCCAGACGCGTTGCAGCACCTGAGCTGGCAGGTCGTCGCATACGCGGTGCTGAGCCTCACCGTCGTCCGCATGGTCTCGGTCGCCATCGCGATGATCGGGACCGGTGCGGCCTGGCCGACCGTCGCATTCATGGGCTGGTTCGGCCCTCGAGGGCTCGCCACAGTCGTCTTCACGGTGATGCTGCTCGAAGCCGAGATCGCCGGTGGCGAGCAGCTGGCCGCTGTCGCGGTGACCGGGCTGGTCCTGAGTGTGTTCGCACATGGCTTCTCGGCGCCTGGGCTCGTGGGTGTGTATGCGCGGTGGTACGAGAAGCTCGGCGCGAGTGGCAAGCGTCCGGAGCATCGAGAGGTGAACCAGCCGCTCACGCGCGGACACGGGTTGGTGACAGGGGAGACGCAGGAGCGCTAGGGAGGCTGGACGGATGCGGCACGAGGAGTCGAGTTTCGTCGGTGCCGACGGCGTAACGATCTACCGCCAGGCGTGGCGGCCCGACGGCGAACCGGCAGGCGCGGTCGTACTCGTGCACGGCGTCGGCGAGCACAGCGGCGTGTACGGCAACATCGTCCGTCCGATGGTGGAGGCGGGGTTCGCGGTCTTTGCGCACGACCACCGCGGCCATGGACGCTCCGGCGGGCCGCGGGTGCACGTCGACTCGTGGAGCCAGTACCGTGACGATCTCGGCGCCAACGTGGCCATCGCGCGAGAGTCGACCGGCGAAGTCCCTCTGACGATCTACGGGCACAGCATGGGCTCGATCGTGGTCCTCGAGTACCTGCTGGGCGGCTCCTCGGATTTCGACTCGGTGATCATCAGCGGAGTGGCCACTGAGCCCATCGGTGTTGCCAAGCCGTACCTCATCGCACTGGCGAAGGCGCTGACGCGTATCGCGCCTCGAGTCAGCGCCGACCTCCACATCAGCAACGAGTCGCTCACCCGCGACCCCGCCGTGATCGAGGCGTACCGGAACGACCCGCTGCGGCACGGCCGCGCCACCGTACGGTGGGGTACCGAGATGCCGGACGCGGTCGATCGGGTCAAGGCCGGGTTCACGTCGATCGACCTGCCGGCGCTCGTCGTGCACGGCGAGGCCGACCCGCTCAACAGCGAGCAGGGAGCTCGCCACCTGCACGAAGGGCTCCCCACCTCCGAGAAGCGCCTGTGCGTCTACCCCGGCGTTCTGCACGAGCCGCACGCCGACCTCGAGCACGAGCGGCTCGCGGCAGACGTCGTCGAGTGGCTGGTGACACGAGCTCGGCGCTGACGCTGCTCGCGTTCGCTCAGTCCCTCGGCGCGGCAGTCAACCCGGCGATGATGTCGGTGACCCGCTCGGCGCCGGGCTGCGGGATCGTGCGCACGTTGGTCGCCGTCATGTGGCCGGCCGCCTCCGAGACGATCGCCGCGATCCGCGCACGCATGTCCTCGCGCACGGCGCGCCACTCCGGGCTGATCCGAGCGGCGCTCTCCAGCAGTTCGGCCAGCGGGCGGTAGGCCGCGTCGACCTCGGCGCACAGCCACGTGCGCAGCTCCTCGGCACCGAGTTCGGCGACCGACTCCGGGGTTCCGTGGCTGACGACGAACGCGTGGGGACGCTGCAGCTCGGCGCAGCGGTCGACCGTGGCGAACGCGACGTTCGGGTCGATGAAGTAGCAGTGAGCATCGAGTGCGGACTCGAGCGAGGCCAAAGCGCCGGCGGTCCGGCGTGCGAACCGGAACCGCATCTTCGAGGCAGCCGAGCGCGTCGTGCGCACCATGGACCTCGCAACGTGCGCCTGCTGCCATCCGGTGGAGCGCACCGCGCGCCCGAGCTCGGGCTGCGACAGCAGGTAGTCGAGCCGCAGCTCGAGCATGCCTTGCAGCGGTAGCAGCCCCGCCTGCCTGGTCATGAGCAGCCGGTCGTCGGCGTAGTAGCTGTGGCCGCGAGCGACCAGTCCCGCCAGCACACTCGACTTGCCTACGCCCTTTTCGCCGAGAAGCAGCACCGCCCCCGTCGGCCCGCACGTGGCCGAGGCATGCACGATCACCGCGTCCCGGCGGGTCGCGAACAGGCCGAGTACGGGCAGCACGACCCGGTGGCGAACGACGTCGATGGGCATCCCGGGCTCGACCAGCGCGGTGAGGTGTCCGCGCTCGTCGATGGCGATGCTCGCACGCCCACCGGAGTCGAGGATCACGAGCGCCGAGTCGGCGAGCATGGCCCTCGGTCCCAGCGACTGCCAGGTTGCGAACTCGGGCAGGCGGTCGACGTAGCGCACCGTCACGTGGGCCTCGGGAGCGGGGCGGGTCTTCAGGTGCCCGTACTCCGCGCCGAAGAAGCGCTCGGCCTCGGGCGGCAGTGCCTCGAAGCGGGCGATGAATCCGCCGACGACTGGAATCGAGACGTCCACGGTCCCCCTCCGCATGGATGACGTCTGATGAACAGCATACCCCCGGCGACACGACGCGCTCACACTCACCGAGGCGCACGGGTCGGACCGCGTGTTTGGGGCACCTCGGTGGCGCGCGCTCTGATTGCCCCGGCACGCGCCGCTCGCTATACTCCGTTACTGCCGCTCGCGCGCTTGCGCGCGGGACTGCACCTCGCGGAGGGGTGGCAGAGTGGTTGAATGCGGCGGTCTCGAAAACCGTTTTACGGGCAACCCCCGTAACGAGGGTTCGAATCCCTCCCCCTCCGCCAGCGAGATTCGATACGTGGCCCCTGTGCCCCTTCGAGGGGAGCAGGGGCCACGTCGTTTCTTCCGACGACCGGAGCTCTGAGGCGACATGGCCGACCAGGACCACCCCAACGATCCACTCCACGGCGTGACGTTGGAGATGATGCTCAATCGCCTCGTCAACAAGTACGGGTGGGACGGGCTGGCCAAGCGCGTCCGCATCAACTGCCTCAAGAACGATCCGACGGTTCCCTCGGTGTTGAACTTCTTGCGCAAGACGCCGTGGGCGCGCGCCAAGGTCGAGCAGCTGTACCGGGACTCGAAGTTCTGGACGCGCGACTAGGGCAGGCATGCCCCGCTGGGGCCCCATCGAGGTGCCCGAGCGTGTATTGGGTACTCCTTCTAAGGGAGTCTCAGCCCCGACACCTGGGCGTGCTTCCACGGTCGTGCGTGCGTCGAAGGGGGCCATGTGGGGACTGTCGCGAAATCCTCGAACCGCAGCAACGCCTACGAGATGTTCATCCTCGTGCTCACCGTGATGTCCCTCGCGATCATGGTGCTCCTGCTGCTTCCGCTTCCTCCCGCCGTGGATCAGCTGCTGGGCTTCTACGACAACGCGGTGTGCCTGGTGTTCCTCTTGGATTTCGCGCTTCGCATGGGGAACTCGAGACCCCGCAGCGACTACTTCATCCGCGAGCGTGGCTGGCTGGACCTTCTCGGCTCGATCCCGAGCCTCGGGGTGTTTCGGCTGGCGGCCCTCTTCCGGCTGGCCCGACTGAGCCGGTTTGCGCGCATCACGCGGCTGCTGCGCGGGCAGCACAAGCGGGAGCTGCTTGAAGATGTGCTGTCCCACCGAAGCCAGTACGCGGGGTTCATCACCTTGCTCGCGGCGGGGATCGTATTGGTCACCGCGAGCATCCTCGTCCTCATCTTCGAGGACCGCGCCGCCGACGCCAACATCTTGAGCGGGGGCGACGCCTTGTGGTGGGCGGTCGTGACCATGAGCACGGTCGGTTACGGCGACTTCTACCCGGTCACTACCGGCGGACGCATCATCGCCTTCTTCGTGATGATCACGGGCGTCGGGATCATCGGCTCGCTCGCGAGCATCTTGGCTAGCGTGCTCGTGGCATCGCCCGCCGAGCAGACCGGTGAGGCAGGGCCTTCGAGCCTGACGCCCGAAGAGGTCGCCGCGATCCGCTCCGCACTCCGTGCAGGAGCAGCGGGTGGCGACGCGGAGGAGTCCGCTGCAGCGGAGACGACGTGAGCGCCGTCTGCGGCTGCGCCCCGCGTGACATGAGGAGAGCCCGCCACTGACGCGGCGGGCTCTTTGCGTTCCACCTGTCGATTCGGTCAGGCCTCGTTTGTCGCCGGCTCACACTCGGTGACCGCCTCTGACGGCGACATCGCTTCGTCCAGCGCCCGGATCGCCGGCACGGCGAGCGCCACGGCGGCGCAACCGACGATGAGGACTCCCGTCAGCGCGAACCACACCGCCACGCCGGTCTTCTCGGCGAGGGGGCCGGCAAGCAGCAGGCCGATGGGGGCGACGAGCATCGTGAGCGTCATGTAGAGCGACATCACCCGCCCGAGCTTCGCGGGGTCGATCAGCGTCTGGAACATCGCGGTGATAGGCGCGCCGAACAGCGGCGCCGAGAAACCCATCCCGACGCTGAGCACCGCGAACGCCCAGAACGCCGTGGTCGGCAGCAGGCCGGCCAGCCCGATCATGGCGCCGATGAGCACCAGCCCCGAGCTGATGAGCCGCACACCCGAGAACCGTGCGGAGAGCGATCCGATCGCGAGCGACCCGGCAAGCATGCCCGCACCGAATGCGAGTTCCACGAGACTCGCCTGCAGTGCCCCGCCGCCGAAGTGCGCCTTCGTCATGAGCGGGAAGAGCGCGTTGATCGGCATGTAGAGCAGGGTGACAACGATGAGCACGAGGGTGAGGTCGAGGAGCCCGCGGTTGCGTACGAGCTCGCGCCATCCCACCCGGAACTCGGCGACCAGGCCCGATCCCACAGGGTCGTTCTCGGCACGCTCGGGATTGGGGATGCGCACCAACATCATGAGGGCGACGGCGATCAGGGCGCCGACGACGTCCACGGCGATGATGGCCTGCATCGGAGCGACTCCCATGAGGAAGGCGCCGAGGACGGGAGCCGCCATCGCCACGCCGGATCCCAGGAAGAAGTTCCAGCCGGCGACCCTCATGAGCTGGTCTGACGGGACGTACATCGGGACGGCGGCCTGGCTGGCCGGAGTCTGGAACGCGGCGCCCACCGAGCGGGCGGCGATGACCGCGATGATGACCGCGACCGAGGGCTCGCCCGCGGTGAACACGCCGATCAGGACCAGGCTCGTGGCGGCCACGAAGAGGTCGGCGCCCATGATCGTCAGCCGTCGGTCCCAGCGGTCGACGAATGGCCCCGCGATCGGGCCGAGGAGCGCTTGCGGCAGCAGCGCTGCGATCGAGGCGTACGCGAGTATCGTCGCCGATCCCGTCTCGGCGGTCAGCCACCAGACGAGAGCGAAGCTGAGTGCGGAGCTGCCGAGCAGCGAGAAGGCTTGGCTGGTGAAGACGATGAGGAAGGTTCGAAACCAGGAGTGGGTCGTCGGGTTCACTTCGATCTCCAGTCTGCAGGTACGAGTGGACATACCCCGGTCGGGGCGATGTGTGCCACGTCCTCGCGCTCGCGAGGCGGACGGCTCGGACTAGCGGATCCGGATGTAGAAGCGCACCTGGGAACTCCTCAAGACGACGACGCGTGGATGATAGCACCCATCGGACCAACTCCGGGATGAGGAGATCACGCCATCATGACCGACGCCGTTGCCTGCGCGAGCGGGCTCGAGGATCAGTCGTCGCGCGGCCCGCTTGCGGAGTCGTGGCACCGTGCGCAGGTATGCGTCGAGTAGCCGTTGGGGTGACAGTTGCTGCACGCGAAGCTGCGGTACGAGTGCTCGCCACCCGGGATCCGTGCATGGCGGAAGGTCGCGCTGCTCCAAGCTCGACTGGGGGTGTGGCATGATGCGCAGCTGCTCCCGTAGTGGTTTCGGGGCGCCCGGTGGCACGGGCTGCACCCCGACGAGCTCGGATGCCTGAACCGCCAGCTCGTACCCACCGCATGACAGGTGGAACAGGCGCGGGAGCTGTGTCCGGGCGGCCGTCGGTGGCATCCGGTGCAGTTCGCTCCGGCTCCCGGATGTCGGAACGCCCAGCTCACGCCTGCCTGACCATGGCAACGCGAGCACTCTCCCGAGGCGTGTTGTGCGGGCCGGGCGTGGCAGTTGGCGCAGGTGGCGGTGCGGCCCGGGTGGTCGAACGCCCAGTTGGCTCCGGCGGCGTGACACGTCGAGCATGGTCCTCCACGGTGGTTCGCTGGTCGCACATGACACTCAGTGCACGTCGCGCTCTTGGGTGGATGCACGAACGACCACGCGACCCCGGGCTGTTTGTGGCAGTCGCTGCAAGCTCCCTTGATGGTGGTGTGGGTCGCGCTCTTGGTGTGGCAGGTCTGGCAGTCGGGTCGATTCTTTGGGTGCGTGAACACGAACGTCGTCCCGGGCCGGTGGCAGGTCGTGCACTCGCCGCGCGCCTGGTGAGGCGGCTTGTGGCATGCCGAGCACGTGGTGTTCGACATGCGGTGACATGTCGAGCAGTAGACGGGGACGTGGCCCGGTAGGTCCGCCCTGCCGTCATCCACCACCGCGATGGAGCTCTCTTTCGAGGCGGGGTAGGAAGGCTTCGCGCCACTGTAGATGCCGGCCGCCTTCAGCGACGCGATCGACACATCGTGCCCGACGAAGGCGTGGCATTTCATACACGGGCCGCGTTCCTCGTGAAGCCCGTGGTCGAAGAATGCGTCTTCCGACGTGACCTGCTCATGGCAACGCTTGCAGCGGTAGTCCGGAACGGACGCGAAGGTGTCGCGCGGAAACGACGTATCGCCTCGCACGTGGGAGACGACCTCTCTGAGCGCGACGAACTTGTGCAGGAGCCGTGGCACTTCTCCCTCATCGACGTGGCACTCGATGCAGGAGACCTCATTGTGCGGCCCGGCCGACCAGGCATCGTGATACGGAGTCATCTCGTGGCACGAGCGGCAGAAGGACGGTTGGTCGGTCGCTCTGGCGACGACCACGAACGCGGCAACCAGTACGGCGACCAGCACCACCCCGGCCGTGATTCGCGTGGCCTTGCTTTGGTTCATGAACCAGTCGCGTACGGTTGCCATCAGGCGCCCGCGATGGCCGTCCAAGGTGCGGACTCCTCGCGGGCCTCCATCCCCCCAGCGGCGCCATGTTGCTCGCCGCGCTACCCGCGTCCTGTGTGATCACGGGTCTCTTATCTGTACCCACGAATCGGGTCGAACGCAGTCATTGAAGCATGCTGAGGGGCGCCCGTCGGCGCTCAGGGGTGTTGTGTCTGCTCCCGTATCCCGTCAGCAGCTGAGTCGAAACGGGCATGGACTTGATGCCTGTCTCACGACGAACGGAGGTCGACGATGCAGTTCACCGGTCCTTATCTCAACTTCGCGGGCAACGCCGAGGAGGCGTTCGCGCTCTACCGTGCCGTGTTCGGCGGCGAGTACGACGGCGTGGTGCGCTTCCGTGACTTCGGCGACAACAGCATGGGCGTCCCCGAGGCCGACCTCGACAAGATCGCGCACATCTCGTTGCCCATAGGCGAGGGCATCGGGCTCATGGGCTCTGACGTGGCTGGTCAGCGAGTCGCCGACTTCACCGTCGGCAACAACGTCTACCTCTACCTCGAGACCGATACCGCCGAGGAGGCCGACCGGCTGTTCACCGCGCTGTCTGACGGCGGGACGGTCGAGATGCCGCTCATGACCACCGAGTGGGCCGAGAAGTACGGGACCTGCATCGACAGATTCGGCGTCCAGTGGATGATCTCGTACACCGGCGCGGTCGAGTTCTCACTGGGGTGAGGCCGGGTGGGATTGCCGCTTCTCGCGAACCGACAATCACTACGCCGACATATCAGGAGGTCCGAATGCCGGAGGTTTCCGGAGTGGCCCTGGCCGTAGCGGCCTCGGTGATCTACACGGCAGGGATGGCGATTGCGTGGAGACGGTCGTCGTACTCGTACAGCGACGAGACGGCCAAACTCGTGCGGTCCATCATCCCGGTCCTTGCGGTACTGTCCGCCTTGGCGGTGGCCGCATACCTTGTCGCGGGCACCGGTGCCCCGCTCCAGGCAACATACTCGTGGTGGGCCCTTCTGGGACTCGCGCCTGCGACGATCATGGTCGCCGGGCTGATGATCGCGTTCCGGTCACGAGGGGACCTAGAGGTCGACTGGCCACTGTTCTGGGGCTCCTTCGGCGGCGCGTTGCTGGTCGGCATCGGTGAGGAGGTCACGTTTCGAGGGCTTGCGCTCGGCGGTCTGTCGCAGCAGTTCGCGATCCCCGCAGCAGTCGCACTCTCGTGTGTCCTGTTCGGTCTGCTTCACTCTGTGAACTTCTTGGCCGGACAGTCGGCGGGCGCGACCGCTGCGCAGGTCCTGGTCACGGCCGTGCTCGGTCTGATCTTCGCGTGGACGTACGTCCTCAGCGGCGGCAACCTCGTCCTCGTAATCGTGCTGCACTGCCTCTACGACTTCTCGCTGTTCGCCGCACCGGTAGTCTGGGGCAAGAGCAATCCTCTTGCGGTGTGGGCCGGTGCCTGTGGCGTGGCCGTCGCCGTCGCGCTGACCGTCGTGGGCCTTCAGCTCTACTGAGCTGCCGCTTCCGATTCCGTCGCGCGCCGCGCCTCGGCGCGTCGGTAGTAGAAGTACGCTGCGATTCTCCGGACGACCGTAAGGCGGGAAGGGTGTCCCTGAACCACAGGAGCCAAGAAGGACGACGGCGTTTCCTTGCGGGGGCGTTCGGGATCGCCTTGTACCTGGCGCTCGCGCTCGCACCGCTGCTGCTCATGCTGTTCGCCGATGCGCCGGCAGGACGCGAGCGGTGGCGGGAGCTGTCGGTGGCTCTCGGGTTCGGCGGGCTGAGCATCTTGATGCTGCAGTTCGCGGTCAGTGCCCGCCTTAGGCGGCTCAAGGCGCCCTACGGCGTCGATGTCGTCTACCACTTCCATCGCCAGATCACGTTCGTCGCCCTAGGGCTCGTGCTTCTCCATCCGGTGCTGTTGTTCGTGTTCGAGCCCGCCACGCTCGGACTGCTCGATGTCTTCTCGGCGCCGTGGCGCGCACGCATGGCGGTGCTCTCTGTCGTGGCCTTGCTGGGCATCATCACGACGGCGATCTGGCGGAGGAGCTTCGCGCTGAGCTACGAGAGATGGAGGCTGGTGCACGACATACTGGCCATCGTCTTGGTCTCCGCCGCCACAACGCACGTGGCCCTGGTCGGGCACTACGTGAGCACGCCATGGAAGCGATCGTTGTGGGTCGCCTACGCCGCGATGACCATCCTGCTCGTGTTGTGGGTCCGCCTCGGCAAGCCGCTCGTGAGACTCCGACGGCCCTACCGAGTGACCCGGGTGTGCGCCGAGGGTCCGGAGGTGTGGAGCCTCGCGTTCGAGCCGGTGGGACACCGCGGGATCCATTTCGAGCCCGGCCAATTCGCGTGGATCACGCTGGGCAGGTCCCCGTTCTCGCTCGAAGAGCACCCGTTCTCGTTCTCCTCGAGCGCCGCCGGCACCGGATCGTTCGAGGTAAGCGTCAAGGAGCTCGGTGACTTCACGTCGCGGATCGGGGCGACCGAACCCGGCACGGTCGCCTACATCGACGGCCCGTTCGGCGCATTCGACCCGGAGCGCTACCCCGCGCCCGGCCACGTGTTCATCGCGGGCGGGGTCGGCATCACCCCCTTCATGAGCATATTGCGCACGTCGGCCGACCGGCATGACCCCACGCCCACCACGCTCTTCTATGGAGCGCCGACGCTCGAGCGACTGGTGTTCGCCGAGGAGATCACCGCGCTGACGACCAGGTTCCCGCTCGCGTTCGTGCCCGTCGTGCAGGAGCCGCCCGCCGAGTGGTCCGGCGAGAGCGGCTACCTGGACCGTGACGTGCTCGAGCGCCACATCGACAGCCCTCTTGAGCAGGAGTACTTCCTGTGTGGCCCGCCGCCGATGATCGAGGGTGTCATCCGCACCCTCAGCGCGATGGGCGTGCCGCAACGTCGTATCCACTACGAGCGCTTCGACTTCGTGTAGGAGGCCACATGAGGTATCGCTACGCCGACATCCTCGCGGTCGTGACCGGTCTTGCCATGGTCGCGCTTGCGGTCGCTACCGCGGTGATGCGCGGCCTGTGACGTCGGGGTGCGCCCGGAGCACCCAGTCACCCCGCGCTGTAGTCGCTGGGCGGGGGATACACCTTTGCGAGTGGTCACTCGTGCATTGGCTGAAGAGAGCAGGTGCGAAGGTGTCGGTCGAGAGTCTCAAGTACGAAGTCATGCGTCGTGAGGGCGCCATGGAGCTGCGTCGCTACGCGCCGTACCTCACGGCGCGGGTGAGTGTGCACGCGACGACCTACAACGAGGCTGCGTACGCCGGTTTCGGCGCGCTGGCTGACTACATCTTCGGCAACAACTCGGCGGCCGGGAGCATCGCGATGACCGTGCCGGTGACCGCTGCCCGGGAGGGTGGCCAGCGGATCGAGATGACCGCGCCGGTCACCTCGGAGCGCGTCCGCAACGACCTGCTCGGCGATGCGTTGCCGCTGTGCACGACCCACTGCGAGGGCGTCTACGCGGTGCGCTTCACCATGCCGTCTCGCTTCGCGACGATCGACTCCTTGCCGCGGCCCAACGACCCGCGCGTCGCGCTCGAGCAGGTGCCCGAGCACCTTGCCGTCGCCCTGCGATTTGGTGGGCGGCTCGATGACGAGGCCGTGGCCGACGCGGTGGCGAAGCTCCGGGCATGGATCGCAAGTGAGGGGCTCACCGAGGCCGGCGAGCCCGAGACCGCGCAGTTCGACGCTCCCTGGAAGCCGGGTTTCGCGCGGCACAACGAGGTGCTCATCCCCGTCAGCCCCACGGACTGAGCGGCGGACGCGTCCTCCGCGAGCTCCGCGAAATGGCCGAGGATGTGGGTAGGTAAACCATAGGGTGCTGCGTACGACGCGGCCCGCGCTCGGCGTCTTTTCGGCGCGCTGCCCGAAGGGGGCGACGCCATGAAGCGAGCGGGCTTGCTCGTCATGATCGTGACCGTCGCCCTGGTTTTCACCGGGACCGCGGGAGCCGCCCCCACCCCGAATCTGATCGCGAACCCCTCGGCCGAGGTGATCGACGCCCGTACGGGCCTGCCGCAAGGCTGGCAGACGTGGAACCGGGGACAGAACTCGAGCAGCTTCACCGTGAGCCGAGACGCCCACCAAGGCCTCCGGAGCCTGAAGCTGAGCGTCACCAAGTATAGGAGTGGCGACGCCGGCTGGTACTTCGCGCCGTTGAACGTGGCACCCGACACCATGTACGTCTTCGGCGACTACTACAAGGCGAGCGGCGAGGGAGTCGTCCGGGCGCGCTTCACCGGCGCCGCGGGACAGCTCGTCTACCGGACGCTCGGCACGACACCGCCGAGTGCCGAGTGGACCCCTCGGACCTTCGAGTTCCGCACGCCGGCGTGGGCGACCGGTGTGACCGTGATGCACGTCCTCGCGGGTCCGGGGACTCTGCTCACCGACGATCACCGCCTGGTCCGCCGTCCCGTGGCCGCGGCAGGCGAGAACATGGTGCCGAACAGCACGGTCGAGGAGGCTGCCTCTGATGGCGGCCCGGCGTCGTGGCGCAATGCGCGCTGGGGGGTCAACGATGCGGTCTTCGAGTACCTGAGCCCGGGCTACACCTCCGGGCACAGCCTTCGGGTGAGCATGGCGCAGTACTCGAGCGGCGACGCCAAGTGGTTCTTCGAGCCGCAACCCGTCACCCCGGGGGCCTACTACCGCTACTCGGACCGCTACATCGCCGATCGGGTCACCCACGTGGTGGCTGTGTTCACCGACGGCGCGGGGGTCACGACCCACAAGGCGCTGCCCGACGCCCCCGTCAGCCGCGAGTGGGCGCGCTACTCGGCCGGGTTCTCGGCGCCCGCGGGTGCGGTGTCGGCGACGGTCTACCACCTCATCGCGGGGGTCGGGACGCTCACGACCGATGAGTTTCGGCTCGAGGCGACGACCGCCCCGCGGCCCTTCAATCGCGCGCTGCTCAGCATCACCTTCGACGACGGCTGGGCGACCGACCACGACATCGCCCGCCCGGTGCTCGAGCGCTTCGGGCTGCACGCGACGCACTACGTGATCACCGGCAGCATCGACGACACGGCGGTCGGCTACATGACCGCGGAGCAGGTGTGCGCGCTGGCCGATGCAGGGGAGGAGATCGGCTCGCACACGGTGACCCACCCGTATCTCACTCACCTGAGCCCCAGCGAACAGGCCTCCGAGCTGGCCGGCTCCCGCAACGCGCTCGAGGGGCTTCTCGGCGGGCCGGTGGTGCAGTTCGCTCTGCCGTACGGCGACTTCGATGTGCAGGTGATGGGCCGGGTGCGCGAGCGCTACGGCTCGGCCCGCACGACGATCCGGGGCTTCAACACGCCCGACATCTTCGATCCGTACCGCATCGTCGTGATGCCCGTCGACGCGTACACGCGCCCGGAGACCGTTCGCGCATGGGTGGATACCGCCGAGACGAACGGCTACTGGCTCGTGCTGCTGTTCCACCGGATCGACGACAGCGGGGGTGCGGCTGTGACGGCCGCGGACTTCGAGGCGATGATGGCGGGAGTCGCCGAGTCGGGCATCGAGGTGCGGACGGTGGGGCAGGCGCTCGACGAGCTCGGGTCGCGGTAGCAGGGCGGCGCTCTACTCCCCGGCAGGCCGCCGCTTGCGAAGCACCAGCGCCACCACGACGCCGAGCACTACGACGGCCGCGATGATGCCCGCGATCATCAGCGGGCTCGGGCCGCCGCCGTCCGAGACACCGCCCGGGGAGGCCTCACCTGCGGTCTCGCCCATCGCGCTGTCCCACGAGGCCTTCTCGGCGGCCACGTCGAAGGGCGTGACGTCGCTCAGCCCGCCCGAGTCGGCGGTGACCGTCCCGCCGATCTCCACGAGCACCGGCGTCCCGCTGGACTTCGGCGTGAACTCGACGGTTCCCTCGATCACCTTCAGGGTCGTCGCCGAGCCCGTCTCTTGGAGCGCGAACACCGTGCCCTTGATGCCGGCGACCGCCTGACTGCCCTCGAAGAGCTGCTTGCCCTCGATGAGTTTCTTGGTCTGGACCAGCAGGTCGCCCGCGAGGATCTTGAGCGGGCTCTCCGGCGTGCTCGGGTCGCCGAGGATGATCTCGGACTCCGGCTTCATCTGGAAGGTGGTCATGTCGGCGAACGAGAGGATCACGCCGCTGTCGGTGTCGGTCTTGATCTTGGTTCCCGCTGGCAGCTTCATGTCGAGCTTGGCGAAGGTCCAGGCCTCGGCATCGTAGGTGGGATTGCCGTCGGCGTCGTAGCCGGTCGGGAGGAGCACCTCGACCTGGCCGGCGATGTCCGAGAAGGCCGCGCCGCTGTCCTTGAGCTCGTTCGCGCCCGCCGCCGGTGCCGCAGTCATCGTGCCCGAGACCGGGAACTTCACGACGTGTTGCAGCTCGTAGGAGTTGTCGTCGGTCTCGACCTTGCCGTTGCTGCTGGTGGTCTTGGTCTGGTACGCCCGCGTCCCCGTGAAGGTCAGCGTGACCTCGTTGTCTCCGGTCGGCTGCCCCGTGAAGGTCCCGGAGTAGGTTCCGCTGCCTTCCTGCTCGAACTTCGAGCCCGATTTGGTCGTGTTGGACTCCTCGACGATGGTGAAGGTGCCCGAGAAGGTCGATGTGGCCGCATCGTAGGTGCCGTTCAGTGTCACGTCGTAGGTGATGACCGAGACCATCTTGTTGGCGGCGACCTTCTTGGTCGTGTTCACGCGCGCTTTTGCCGAGAAGGTGCCGTCGGGGGCGACTGTGAACGAGACGGCCTTCCACAGCGCCTTCTCGGGATCGCGGTTGGCCACCTCCTCGTCCGAGGCGCTCACGAACACGCCGGGACCCACGCTCAATGACTCGGCGGGTGCCGCCACGGCGGGCAGAAGCAGGATCAGGGCCGCGGCCAGAGCTATTGCCGGGCGAAACAGGCGCTGGATCATCGACGCACCCCCAAGTGACGGCGACCGGTCCTCTGCGCGCCGGATCGGGACCGGCGCGTCCACCCGATGACGAGTCTAGCGCATGGGCCGTTGCGAGGATGCCGCCCCGGTGCGCTACCATCGGCTCACCCGAGCGGGCGCGTCCACCGAGGAGCCCTCATGACCCCACGCGTACTCGTACTTCACGCCGGCGGCACGATCGGCATGGTCGACACTCCCGACGGCAGCGCGCCGGTTCCCGGAGCGCTCGCCCCGCACGTCGCGCGCATCGTCGACTTCGCCGCCGGCGAGCTGCCCGAGGTCGAGTTCGTCGAGCTCGACCCGCTCATCGACTCCTCCAACGCCACGCCCGAGTCGTGGCTCGAGATCGCCCGAACCCTGTTCGCCCGCCGAGAAGCCCACGACGGCTTCGTCGTCTTGCACGGCACCGACACGATGGCCTACACCGCCTCGGCGCTGTCGTTCCTGCTGCCCGACTTCGGCAAGCCGGTCGTGGTGACCGGCTCCCAGATCCCGGTCGCGCGCATCCGAAGCGACGGCCGCCAGAACCTCATCGGCGCGCTCCAGGTCGCCGCGTGCGGCGGCGTCCACGAGGTCGGACTGCTGTTCGGCGAGGTCCTGCTGCGCGGCAACCGCTCCACCAAGGTCGACGCGTCCGGGCTCGACGCCTTCGATTCGCCGAGACACCCGCCGCTCGCCGAGCTCGGCATCGGCATCGAGGTCAACCGCGCGCTCGTCCGCGAGCCGGCCGGTGTGCCGCGGCTGATCGAGGGGCCGCTCGGCAACGTGGCGGCGGTGCGGCTGTTCCCGGGTTTCTCGGCATCGATCCTGGCCAACGTGTGCCAGCCGCCGCTGCAGGGGCTCGTGATCGAGGCGTACGGCGCGGGCAACGGGCCGTCGCGTGACGAGGCGTTCCTGGCGGCGATCGCGGAGGCGACGGCGGCCGGCATCGTGGTCGTGGTGGTGACGCAGTGCTTGCGCGGCTCGGTGCAGCCGGGGGCGTACGCGACCGGCTCGGCGATGCTCGCCGCGGGCGCGGTGCCGGGCTACGACATGACGACCGAGGCGGCGCTCACCAAGCTCGCCGTGCTGCTCGGGCAGGGGCTCGACGCGGCCGAGGTCGCCGCGCTCATGCAGGTGGACCTGGCCGGCGAGCTGAGCGCTCGAGGATAGGGTCCGCGACCGCGCGCGGCCGCAGCCTACCCGCGAGGGCGGCGGGGGACCAGCACCGGCGTGGCCGCCTTGTACGCCTCGTAGTCGGGCCGGCCTCCCCACTTCTCGTCGGCGCGCTTCTCGAGCAGCGGGATGCCGCTGATGCGGCTGAGCAGTACGTAGACGAACAGCGGCGAGATCAGCGTGACGTACTGCCAGCCGGACAGCGCCGGGAACGCTATGACGGCCACGCCCACCCACAGCACGATCTCGCCGAAGTAGTTGGGGTGCCTGGACCACGCCCACAGCCCGGTCGAGATGAAGGCGCCGCGGTTGGCGGGGTCGGCGCGAAAGCGGCTCTTCTGCGCATCGGCGGCGGCTTCGATCGCGAAGCCCGCGAGCCAGATCGCGAGCCCGCCCAGCGCGAAGGCGTCGAGCGGCGGGCGCGCGACTGAGGTCACCGCCGCCAGGGCTGCCGCCAGCGTGAAGCTCACCCACAGCCCCTGCAGCGTCCATGCCGTCAGGAACCCCCAGAACGAGTGCTTGAGCTCGTCGAAGCGCGCGTCGCGCCCGGCCGCGCGCACGCGGCGGAACAGAAACGTCCCCAGCCGAGAAGCCCATACCGCGACGAGCGCGAGCAGCAGCATCGAGCGGGGGTCGGTGGCGCCGGACGCGAGCACCGCGCCGGTCATCACGAGCAGGTAGGTCGCCGAGCCGGTCAGGTCGTAGTAGCGCTCGGTGCGGCGCAGGTACGAGGGGACGAACACCGCCCACTGGATCACGAACGCGAGCGCGACGGCCGCGGCGAACACAGGCACTCCGGCCACCGTCGCCGAGCCCTGCGAGCCGGCCCACGCGAGCACCGCGCCCAGCGCAACGGCGAGCGGCGGTGCGGCGATCGTGGCGGGTGACGCGGCCATGGCGTCCTCCTCGGCGGCGGGTGGGTTTCTCGGCCGCGGGTGCGGCGCAGGGGGTCCGACCCGATGGTACCCGTCTTGGCCGGGTCGGACCCCTTCAGCGCGCGTCGCTATGCGGCGCGGTCGCTCTCCTCCAGCTCCGCGTACCACAAGCTGTGGCGCTCGGCGGCGTACTCCCGGTCGACGCGGCCGTGCATCATCGCGGGCAGCAGCGCGCGGTTCGCCTTGAACAGGAACGCCGCGAAGTGCCCGACGACGCCCACGATCACGAGCATCGCCGAGATGTTGTGGACGAGCGTGGCGAACCACAGGATGCCGCCGTCGATCAGCACGCCGTCCAGGTTCTTGGCGACCTTCACCAGACCGCTCGCCAAGACGAGCAGTGTCGACCCGCCGATGAACGCGTAGGCGAGGCGCTGCTCGGCGAGGTACTTGTGCGATGGGGGCTCTTCGCCTCGACCCAGCATCGCCGAGATGATCTGGGCCGACTCCTTGAAGTCGCCGCGACGGGGCAGGATGGCGAACCGCCGCGCGAACAGGGCGTACGCGACGTGGTAGGCGACCGCGAACAGCAGCAACGCGGCCGCGTAGTAGTGCAGCGAGAGCGTGAAGTGGAAGTCCGCCGTCCACGCCAGGCCGGGGACCTCGGCGATCTTGTAGCGCTGCGCCATCGGCATCTGTGCCATGCCGCTCACGATCAGCCCGAACGTGGCGATCGCCACGAGCCAGTGCGATAGACGGTTCTCGATCGGCTGCCGCTCGATGGTGGCTCGACGTCCGCTCATCGCGTCTCTCCCTTCTTGAAGGCCTTCGCGGCCGCAACGCCGGCGGCTGCCATGCCCAGCACCGGCGCGAGCGCGAACGTGCTCGCGAGGTCCTTGGTCTCGTCGAGGTAGTGCTCGGCGACGCCGGCCATGTGCGGGACGCCCACGCGCGGCGGTTCCGGCATCGCGCCACGGCGCTTCGCGATCTGCGCGTCGATCTCATCGAACGGCACCGGCGAAACGTAGATGGTCGACGTGCCGCCGTTCTCCTCGGCGCCATAGACGAAGCCGCCGATCTCGGCTGCACGCGCCTGTGCAGTGATGCGGATCTCGTCGAGGTCACCGAAGCGCATCGCGCCCGTCGGGCAGGTCGCCGTGCAGGCGGGCTGGCCGCCGTTAGCGACGAGGTCGGCGCACATGTCGCACTTGTACATCACGCCGCCGCCCAGCAGGCCGGGTGCGAGATCCATGTACACGCCCACGCCGGCTTGCCGCTGGGGGATGCTCCACGGGCACACCGAGCGGCACTTCGCACCGCCGAGACACGCCTCGTGATCGATGACGACGGCGCCGTCGACGGTCTTCTCCTGTGCGCCGAACGGGCACAGGTTCGCGCACGCCGGGTTGTCGCAGTGCATGCATCGCCGCGGTACCGACACGCGCGTGCCGTCGACTTCGACCTGCTCGACGTAGATCCAGTTGTACGGCGTCAGGCGGTCGGTGGCCTCGCGCATGTCCGACCAGTCCTCGTACTTACCGGTGGGCCAGTTCACGGGAATGTCGTCGACGGGCTCGGGGTAGCGGTCGGCGTTCTTCGCCGAGCACGCGCTGACGCACGCTCCGCAGCCCTCGCACAAGCTCAGGTCGATCAGCGTGCCCTTCGCGCCGGCGCTTGCGGCAAACGCCGGTGCCGGTGTGGCGAGCGTGGCGGTAGCCGCCATCCCGCCGAGCACGGATCGGGCGAGAAACTCCCGCCGGTTCATCTCGGTCACGTCACTCTCCTTTGTCGGATACCTCTGGGGGTATGCGCGGAGAGCAGTTTGTAGCATACCCCCTAGGGTATGTGTCAAGAGCCAAGCCGCCGAGAAACCCCGCCAGTGTGTACCATGGGTGCTCACGGGCGATGCCCGTGCTTCTCGACCACATCCGGCATCCAAGGAGCCTTACGTGATCCGCACCAAGTCCGTCTACGAGCCCAAGCGTCCCGACGACGGCTACCGCATCCTGATCGAGCCGCACTGGCCCAAGGGCCTGCCCCGCGGCAAGGAGGCCGCCGCCGACTGGATGCGCGAGCTGTATCCCAGCGGCAACCTGCGCGACTGGATGCGGCGCAACCCGCGCAAGGGCGACAGCTTCCGCGACAGCTACCTGCTCGAACTCGCGTACAAGGAGGCGGCGGTGGAGAAGGTCTGCCGCATGCACCGCGAGCGCGGCAACGTGACGATCCTGACCGTGGAGTCCGAGGGGCCCTTCGACATCCACGAGACGCTCGCCGAGTACCTGCGGGCGATGTGCGACTAGTCCCGTGAGGGCGCTGAAGGACCTCACACTCACGGCGGTCGTCGCGGGCTTCGTGGCCTGGCTGGTCGCGTTCTCCAGCTCGGCGGTCATCGTGTTCCAGGCGGCTCGTGCGCTGGGTGCCACCGACGCGCAGGTCGCCTCCTGGATGCTCGCCCTGGGCGTGGCCATCGCCGCGACCTCGATCCCGCTGTCGCTGCGCTACCGCATCCCCGTCGCGACCGCGTGGTCGACGCCGGGCGCCGCGCTGCTGGTCACGAGTGTCGACGGCGTGACGATGCCGCAAGCGATCGGCGCGTTCATGGTGTGCGCCGCGCTCATCGTCGCGGTTGGCGCCACCGGCTGGTTCGAGGCCGCGATGCGCCGGGTCCCGCACACGCTCGGCGCCGCGATGCTCGCCGGCGTGCTGCTGCGCTTCGCGCTCGAGGCGTTCGGAGCGCTCGAGACCGAGTTCGTGCTCGTCGTCTCGATGCTGCTGGTCTACCTGGTCGCGCGGCGCTTCATCCCGCGCTACGCGGTGCCCGCCGTGCTCGTCACGGGAGTGGCGATCGTCGCCGCGCAGGGCCACCTCGTGACCGGCGGCCTGCGCTTCGAGCTCGCGCGCCCCGTCTTCGTGGCGCCGGAGTTCTCGTGGGCGGCGATCGTCTCGGTCGCGCTCCCGCTGTTCGTCGTGACGATGGCGTCGCAAAACGTCCCCGGAGTGGCGGTGCTGCGCTCGGCCGGCTACGAGCCGCCGGTCTCACCGCTCGTGACGTGGACGGGTGTCTCGGCGCTGGTGCTTGCACCGTTCGGCGCGTTCGCGATGAACCTGGCTGCGATCGTCGCCGCCATCACGATGGGCGAGGACGCCGCCGAGGACCCCGACAAGCGCTACATGGCGGCGGTGAGCTTCGGGGCGTTCTTCCTGGTGTTCGGGCTGCTGGGCGCGACGGTGGCGTCGGTGTTCGCGATGTTCCCGGCCGCGATGGTCGTCACGCTCGCCGGCCTCGCGCTCATGAACACGATCGCCGCGGGCCTGGACTCCGCGCTCAAGGACGAAGCCCGCCGAGAACCCGCGATCATCACGTTCCTCGTGACCGCCTCGGGGCTGCAGCTGTTCGGGATCGGCGCGGCGTTTTGGGGCATCGTCGCTGGCCTGCTGGCGTCGGTGGTGCTTCACGCCCCGCTTCGTGGAGCCGACTCCGGCGCCTGATCCGGGCCGCCGTCCGCGTCTCAGCGGCCAGCGCGGCGAGCTTGCGCAGAGTGTTGCAGTTGCGCACCCTCACCGCTGCGCAAGGCCGGGATGAGACTGAGCCACAGCCAGTGCCGTGTGCCGAGTTCCTTGGGATACAGCTTGCCAGTCAACTTGCGAGCGCAGGATACATAGCACTACAATGTATAGAGCTGCTAGATATGAACTGGATGGGCCATCGAGTCGAGGTGAGTAGGTAGTGGAGATCAGCAAGGACCTCATCGCGGCGTCATCGACCCCGATCGTCTTGGCGATCCTCGCAGAGGGCGACAGTTACGGCTACGCCATCCTGCAGCGGGTGCGCGAGCTGTCCCACGGCCACCTCGAGTGGACGGACGGCATGCTCTACCCGGTCCTGCACCGGCTTGGACGGCTCGGCTACGTCGAAGCGCGGTGGGAGACCGCCGAGAGCGGCCGGCGTCGCCGGTACTACCGCATCACGGCCCAGGGCCGCTCGCAGCTCGACGACCAACGGCGCCAGTGGGAGGCCGTGGACGCGACGCTTCGCGGCATCTGGATGGAAGCGGCAGCTGCAGCGACGTCGGGCGGCGCCGCGCGCACGACACCTCTACCGCAGGGAGCGTAGACGATGGGCGAGGCTGACCGCACGGCGCTGCCGGAGGAACAGATCGATCAATGGCGCAGCTATGTGCTCCGCAGACAAGCGATCCATCCGGTCGATGTCGCCGAACTCGAAGACCATCTCCGTGAGCAGATCGCCGGGCTGATGGATGCGGGCCTCGACGCCGACGAGGCATTCCTCGTGGCGGTCAAGCGCATGGGCGGCCTCGATCAGCTTTCCCGCGAGTTCGCGCGCGAGCACTCGGAGCGACTCTGGAAACAGCTCGTGGTGGAAGGCGCTGACGGCGCTGACACTCCGGCCAAGGCACGGATCGAGGCCTGGGTCGCGTTCGGGCTCGCCGTGGCGGCTGCGGTGCTCGTGAAGGTGCCGGCGCTGTTCGGCATCGAACTGGGCGCCGATACCGGCTTCTACGCGCGCAACGCGTCGCTGCTCGTGCTGCCGCTGTTGTGCGGCTTCTTCGTGTGGAAGCGGGGGTTCAGTGCGCCCATAGTGCGCTGGCTTGCCCTCGCGTTCGCCTCAGGTCTGACGTTCGCGAACGTCTACCCTCTCGCGGAAGGTGGCTACACCGAGACGCTTACCGCGCTGCACCTTCCGATCGCTCTGTGGATCGGTGCGGTGGGGGTCGCGTATGCCGGACGACGATGGAACGACGTCAACGGGCGCATGGACTTCATTCGATTCTCGGGTGAACTGTTCATCTACTACGTTCTGATCGCGCTCGGCGGCGGCGTGCTCATGGGATTCACGGCCATGATCTTCTCGGCTATCGGAGTCGACATCGAGCCGTTCTTCGAGTCGTGGGTGCTGCCATGCGGCGCCGCCGGGGCGCTGCTCATCGCGTCGTGGCTCGTGGAAGCTAAACAAAGCGTCATCGAGAACATGGCCCCGGTGCTCACTCGGCTCTTCACGCCACTGTTCGCCATCGTGCTCGTCGTGTTCTTGGGCACGATGCTCGTGACCGGCCGCGGCGTGGACATCCAGCGAGAGGTGCTTATCGCGTTCGACTTGCTGCTGGTGCTCGTGCTCGCGCTGGTACTCTACTCGGTCTCCGCGCGCGACCCGCTGGCTCGCCCCGGGTTCTTCGACGTGCTGCAGGTCGCATTGGTGATCGTCGCCCTGGCAGCCGATGCGGTCGCGCTCTGGGCGATCGGGGCGCGCATCGGCGAGTTCGGTCTCACGCCCAACCGAGTGGCCGCGTTGGGCGAGAACGTGATCCTGCTCGTGAACCTCGGCTGGACGGCGGTGCTGTATCTGCGGTTCTTGCGAGGGAGCGGTTCGTTCTCGGCGATCGAGAGGTGGCAGACCGGCTACGTCCCGGTCTACGCCGCGTGGGCGGCGATGGTCGTCGTCGTGTTCCCGCCGCTGTTCGGCTACATCTGAGGCGCCGGGCAGCCTGCTGGCGTCGGTGGTGCTTCACGCCCCGCTTCGCGGAGCCGACTCCGGCTCCTGATCCGGGCGGTCACTCGCGCCCACAGCGACCAGCGCGGCGAGCTTGCGCAGCGTGTTGCAGTTGCGCACCGTCATCGCCGCGTACGTCTCGGTGCCGACCAGGCGCATCATGCCGCTGCGGGTCACGAGCGGCCGGGGCACCCGCCAGAGCAGCGCGCCGGGCACGTAGCGCACGTCGTCGATGCCGTCCTTGATCGTGAGCGTGCCGAGCAGCTCAGGCGAGTCGATCGCCGGGAACAGGAGCATCGCGTCGCACTTCGCCTCGGCGCCGTCGACCCACTCTTCGGGCAGCTCGGCGGCGATCGCGGCCAGGCGCGGGGCGCTCAGCACGATCACGGGCACGTCGAAGCCGAACTCCTCGGCGATGGCGGCTTCGAGCGTGGCGGCGAGCTCGGGCTCGGGGCGCTGCGGCGCTTCGAAGATGACGTTGCCGGAGTTGATGTAGGTGCGCACGCCTGCCATCCCGAGCCGCTAGACCAGCTCGGCGAGGCGCTTCATCTCGACACGCCGCTTGCCGCCTACGTTGATCCCGCGCAGCAGCGCGAGGTAGGTCATCGGCCCTCCGTCCACGCGCGGCCCCCTTTCGACGGTGCTGCTCGTGCTGTACCCTTTCGACCCGTTCGCGTCCCTCGTCGGTTCCGGTGGACCCAATGCGCGCTTCGCTCGTGCTCAGACATCCGCATATGCTGCTCGCCGCCATCGTGGCGGTCGTCGCCGTCGCGACCATGCTGGTCTTGGCTTCTGAGGCCGACGGCGGGGTCGATCGCGTCTCGGGCGTGGACCGCGCGATCGCGCTCACCTTCGACGACGGTCCGGACCCGCGCCACACCCCGGCCGTCCTTGACGCCCTCGCGGCCGCCAACGCCCGTGCGACGTTCTTCCTGGTGGGCGAGCGTGCGGCGCAGCATCCCGAGCTCGTCGAGCGAATCCTGGCCGAAGGCCACGAGGTCGCGCATCACACCCAGACGCATCCGCGCCTCGACCGGCTCTCGGCGACGGCGTTCGCCGGCGAGCTGGACACCGGGCTCGCCACGCTCGACGCAGCCGGTTCGCCGCGCCCGGTGTGGTATCGCCCACCGCGGGGCTTTCGCGACGCCGAACTCGAGGAGATGGCCCGCACCCGCGGCCTGCGCGTCGTGCTGTGGTCGACCTGCTTCGAGAGCAGGCGCCACCGCAACGGCGCCGAGATGGCGAAGCGCGTGGCGCGCGAGACCCACGACGGCGACATCGTGCTGGCCCACGACGGGCTCGGCAACCGCGCGATGACCGTCGAGGCCCTGCCGCTCTACCTCGCCGAGATGCGCGAGCGCGACGTCGAGGTGCTGACGCTGTCGCAGCTGTGGGCGCGCTCTGACGCTTTGCGCTGAAGCGCACCACCCAGCGGCGGTTAGCGCCCCGAATCCTCCGTGTCGCTGTGTCATGATGAGCCGTTGGCCGTTGGCGGTTCGAAGGCAAGGGTGGAGCGCTTGAACAAGGGTGTGTGGCAAGCGGTCGGCGCGTACACGATCTGGGGTCTGCTTCCGCTGTACTGGAAGGCGCTTCACGACGTCCCCGCGCTGCAGCTGATCAGCCACCGGATCGTGTGGTCGAGCCTGCTGCTGACCGTGATGCTCATCGCGCTTCGCCAGCTACCCGCCTTCCGGGCGACCGCGTTCGCTCCCAGAACCGTCTCTGTCTACGCAGTGGCCGCCGTCCTTCTCGGCGTGAACTGGTTGACGTACGTGTGGGCCGTCAACGCCGGCTTCGTGGTCGAGACGAGCCTCGGCTACTTCATCAACCCGCTGCTGTCGGTCCTGCTCGGCGTGGTCTTCTTCTCCGAGAAGCTCCGGCCCGCTCAGTGGGCGTCCGTCGCGCTTGCCGCGGCGGGTGTCGCGTACCTGACCTACGACTACGGTCGGCTGCCGTGGATCGCGCTCGTGCTGGCGTCGACGTTCGCGGTCTACGGCATCGTGAAGAAGACGGCTCCGCTGCCGTCGGTCGACGGGCTGGCGCTCGAGACCGGCATCCTGTTCCTGCCCGCGCTCGCAGTGCTCGTGTTCGCCGAGCTCAACGGCACCGGCGGCTTCGGCGGCGCCTCACCGCTCATGGTGCTCGCGTTCGCCGGGACCGGCGTGGTGACCACGGTGCCCCTGCTGCTGTTCTCGGCCTCGGCGAAGCGGATCCCTCTCGTGTGGATCGGCATCCTGCAGTACATCGCGCCCACCCTGCAGTTCCTGCTCGGCGTGTTCGTTTTCCGCGAGGAGGTCTCGGCGCACACGCTCGTGGGCTTCGGGCTCGTGTGGGCGGCGCTCGTGCTGTTCGGTGCCGAGGCGATCGCTCGACGCGTCGCAGAACCGGTGACCGCCGAGTAGGTCGAACGGCACCTCTCACCTGCGCAGTCGGTGTACGATTACGCAGGGAGGAGCGCATGGGGACTCGCGTCATCGATCAGCAAACGAGGGGCGGCTGGACAGTGATGACCGTGGCCGGCATCGCCGCGGTCTCCTACATCCTCGTGGCGCTTCTGCCGATTGATCCGCGCGTGAAGTCGGCTCTCGCGCTGTCGATCGTGGCGCTGGGTGCGGCGGGGGCGTTGGGCCTGTCGCTGCGACTGTTGCCGGGTATCACCGGCAGAGACCGCCGCTCGTTCGTCTACATCTGCGGCGTGCTCGCGTGCGTCGTCGGCGCGATGACGGTCGGCGCCTGGTCTGTCATCGCCGCCGGTCAGCTGACGCGGTCGCCCTCGCCCGATGACTGGTTCTACCTCGCCGGGCTCGTGTTCTTGCTGCTGGCGTCGATCGAGATCGGTTCTCCCGTGCGGTCGCGTCCCGTCCGGGTGCTCGGCAACACGCTTGACTTCGCCGCCTTGATCGGCGTCGCCTTCGCCGTCGGGTTCGTGTGGCTGCTCTACCCGCTGGGCATCATCATCCCCACCACGAGCGCGACCCGCGCCTTGCTGATGGGCCTGTACTTCTCGGCGCCCATCGCCATCGCCGTCTTCCCGGCGGTCTTCCGAGACGACCCCTGGTTGCCATGGGCGGGGCTCACCGAGTTCGGTATCTCCTGCATCGCCGCATCGGCCGTGACCGGGATCTTCGTGGTGGGCCTGCGCGAGTACTACTTCGGTTCACCGCTGTGGCTCGTGCAGCACGCGTGGACGCTCGCGGCTGTGATCCTGTTCGCCGCCGCCGCCGTGTGGCGATCGACGCCCCGACGGGTAGCCGGATCTCCCAGGCTCTCCGCTGACCTGCCCAGTTGGCCGGGCATCGCCGTGCTCGCCCTGTCGGTGCCGGGCGTGCCGTTCGCGATCTACTTCGCGCTCGAGGTGGCCGACCGGTTCACCGGCATCGTGCTCGGTGTGACCACCTCCGTGGTCGCCGCGATCCTCATGACGCGTAGCATCTTGTTCGCGACGACCAGCTCGCAGGTGGAGTCGGTGCGCCGTGAGGTCGCAGAGTACCGTGCTCTGGCCGTCACCGCGCCGATGCCGGTGGTCGTGGTGACCGGGGACGGCCGCATCCAGTATGCGAACGGCGCCGCTGCCGAGGCGATGGGGTACGGCTCGTCGTTCGAGTTGCTCGGTCAGGACCTTCGGCCGCTCATCGAGTCCACCGGGGGAGGCGACTTCGACGAGCTGCGACTGATGATCGCTGCGCACCGGCGTGGGGGGCAGATAAGGCCCCTCGATCTCCAGACCGCCCGTATGCACAGGCGGGATGGCGGACATGTCGACATCGAGTTCACGGCGGTGCCGGTCACCTACGCTGGCCAGTCCGCGGCGCTCATCCAGGGTATCGATGTCACATCGCGGCTCGAGGCCGAAGCCGCCGCGACGCGCTACCAGTCGAGACTCAAGGCGCTCGCCGGCGAGCTCGTGGCCACGGAGGAGCGCGAACGGCGCAGGCTCGCTCAAGCGCTGCACGACCAGGTGAGTCAGCAGCTCGCGGTGGCCCAGATGCGACTGAAGCTGTTCGCCAGCGGCGTCGAGGCCGATGACGACCTGCGCATCTCTGTCGAGCTGATCGATGGCGCATTGACCGAGACGCGTGACCTGACGACGGAGCTCGCGCCGCAGGTCCTCTACGATCTCGGGCTCACCGAAGCGTTGCGCTGGCTGTGCGGCACCACCGGGCGCATGTACGGGCTGTCATGCTCGGTGCGCGGGCTGATTGACGACCGCGCGTTGACCGACGAGCGCCGAGCGCTCTTGTTCCGCTCGGTCAGAGAGCTCGTCATGAACACCGTGAAGCATGCGAGCGCGGAGTCGCTCAAGATCATCGTCGAACAGACGGCCGACGAGGTCGTGGTGACCGTGAGCGACGACGGACGCGGCTTCGACCCTCGGGCACTGGAGGCATCGGGGACCTTCGGCCTGATGAGCGTCGAGGAGAGCCTCGCCGCCGTCGGTGGAGGGCTACAGATCGACTCGCAGCCGGGGGTGGGCACGGAGGCCACGGTCCGGATACGCGTCACCCCGCCCGGGGCCGATGGTGCCGACGCCGGGCGGGGTGTGCGAGAGACGACCTAGAACTCGGCGAGGTCCGCGTCCGTGAGCGGCAGGACCTTCTCGGGATTGACCCGGGGAGCCGCGTTCGCACCGGTCGCGTAGGCCGGCGCCGGCGCCGAGGCGACTGACTCGCCTGTAACCGCCGCGCGTTCGCCGCGCACGGTGCGGATGAGCGTCTCGACCATGCCGCGGAGGTCACGCGCCTGGGCCGAGAGCTCCTCGCTTGCACTCGCAGACTCCTCGGCGTTGGCGGCGTTGGACTGCGTCACGCGATCCATCTGTGCGACCGCCGAGTTGACCTGCTCGATCCCGGCCGCCTGCTCCTCGCTGGCGGTGGCGATCTGGCTTGCGAGCTCGGTCACGCTGTTCACGTTCTCGACGATCAGCTTGAGGCTGCCCGCGACCTGCTCGGAGGCGCTCACGCCGAGCTGTGCGCTGCCCTGCGACTCCTCGATCAGCGCGGTGGTGTTCTTGGCGGCCTCGGCGGAACGCTGCGCGAGCGAGCGGACCTCCTCGGCGACCACCGCGAAGCCCTTGCCGGCGTCACCGGCACGAGCGGCCTCGACGGCTGCGTTGAGGGCGAGCAGGTTGGTCTGGAACGCGATCTCGTCGATGGTCTTGATGATCTTGGCCGTCGAGTCCGAGGTCTGCTTGATGCGATCGATGGCGTCGCTCATGGCGCTCACGGAATCCACACCCTCGGTCGCCGAGGTCTGCGCCGCGCGGGCCGCCTCGTCTGCGCGGCGGGAGTTCACGGCGTTCTCGCGCGTCATGCCCGAGATCTCCTCGAGCGAACTCGAGGTCTCCTCGATGTTGGCGGCCTGCTCGCTGGAACCCTGCGCCAGCAGCTGGCTCGCGCCCGCGACCTGGTCGCTGGCTCCGGCTACCTGATCCGCGCCGGCGGCCAGCCCCGAGATGACCTTCTCGAGCGGGCGGGTGATGCTGCGGGTGAGCGCGATCGATACCGTGACGGCGATGACGAACGCGAGTGCGGCCGAGATGATCAGCAGCGTGAGCGCCTGCTGCATCGCGGCGTCGGCGGCCTCCATCTGTGCCGCGGCACGGGCCTGCTCGTTCGCTATCATCTTCGAGAGCAGCTCGACCGAGGTGTTGTAGCGGTCGTTCTCCTCACCGGCCATCCACGCCTTGGCCTCGGTCAGGTACTTCTCGTCGCCGGTCTCCACGAACTTGTCGTAGAGCGCGACGGCGTGCCCGTCGGCCTCGGCCAGGTCGGCCCAGGCCTTCTTCATGTCGTCGATGAGCGCGGCGTTCTCGGGCGCGAGGTACTTGTCGCCGTAGGTGTCGAGCGAGGCGGACGCATCAGCGTTGTTCTGCGTCCAGGCATCCTTGTACTCGGCGGCGACGTCGGCCGGCGGCTCCAGCATCAGCCCCTGGCTGTAGGTGAACATCGACTCCTGCATCGCCTGGAAGGTGCGAAGGGTATCGACGCCCGGCAGCGCCTCACCGGCGACGGTGTCGGCGGGCTCCATGATCGAGCGCATGCCGACGTAGCCGATGGCAGCCATCGAAAGCGCCATGGCTACCAGGATCGCGAAGCCGATGCCCAGCTTGGTCGCGATGCTCAACGAGTTGAACCACTTCATGATCGTCACTCACTCCTCGGGTGGTGCCTACGCGGCGGGGGACTGGTCGATGTCTGCGACGTCGACGGTGCAGTTGGCCAGGATGGTGTCGATGTCGAGCAGCAGCAGGATCCGCTCCTCGTGACGGCCGATGCCTGACAGGTACGGGGTCTCGATCGATTGGCCGAACTCGGGCGTGTCCTCGATGTCGACGGGGGCGAGGTCGACGACGTCGGAGACGCCATCGACGATCAGCCCGGTGACCCGGGTGACGCCGTCGAGCTCTGAACGGACGATGATGATGCAGGTTCGTTCGGAGTGGACCACCGGCGGCAGCCCAAGCGAGCGCCGCAGCTCGAGCACGGGGATGATGCGCCCGCGCAGGTTCACCACGCCCGCTACCGAGTCCGGCAGGCGGGGCACGCGGGTGAGCGGGATCATCCCCACGATCTCTTGGACCCGCAGGATGTCGAGGCCGTAGACCTCGTCGGCCACGCTGAACGTCAGGTAGCGTCCGGCGTGAGCGGGCGCGTTCGTCGTCTCTGTCACGCTGCTGCACCTCCCCGGGCGGCCGCGTCCCACCCGACGCGTCTCGTCCGCACATGTCCACTGGATGGCCATCTGTGGCCATAGGTAGTGTCGGCGCAGCGAACGCGTGATTGCATCGGGGATGCGTGCCGTACCCGCAAGGGAATCCCTAAGCCGCGGGTAGGTTTTGGCGCAGGGGATGGGGTGCTAGTCGTCGAGTCGGACGACGCCCGCCCGAAGTGCGATGCGCACGAGCTGGGCGGAGTTCTCGGCGCCGAGCCGATCCATGATCCGCCGGCGCTCGGCCTCGACCGTCTTGACGCCAAGCTCGAGCCGGGCTGCGACCTGCTTGGTGGTCTGGCCTTCAGCGATGAGGCGCAGGATCTCGACCTGGCGCGGCGTCAGGTCCGCGACGGGGTTGTCGCTTACGGCGGAGGCGTCGAGCCGATTCACCAAGCTGTCGACGACGAGTCCCGCGACGCTCGGCGAGAGATACACGCCGCCCGCTGAGACCGTGCGGATCGCGAGCGACAGCTCCTCGAACGCGCCGGACTTCACGAGGTAGCCCCGGGCGCCGGCGGCGAGCATGCCGGTGACGCTGCTCGTGTCCGAGAGCATCGACAATGCGATGACGCGTGTGTCAGGCGCGCGCTTCTGGATGGCACGAGTGGCCTCGATGCCGTTCATGTCCCGCAGTCCGATGTCGACGATGGCGATCTCGGGGCGCACGCTCTCGGCCAGCTCGATGCCGTCCGCGCCGTTGGAGGCTTCGCCGACCACCTCGATGTCGGGCTCTCTGCCGAGCAGACTGCTCAGCCCGTCGCGGACGATGGCGTGGTCGTCGATGAGCAGTACGGTGATCGCCATCCGGGCCCTCCCGTGCCTGCGCGGCGTACGCTCCCGAGCATATCACCGACAGGCGTGCGGGGCCCCGCGAGCGCCGCGGCACCGGCGGACGGCGAACCCCGGCATGCGACCGGCTCGGCCCTACTCGATCTCGATGGTCGCCGAGAACCGTCCTTCCGGCGGGGCCGTCGGCTCGAAGGACCGCCAGTACTTCAGCTTGAGCTCCGCCGAGCCTGCCGCGGCACCCCGAAAGCGCCACAGCTCGGTGCCGCCCGCGCCGATCGCATCTGACCCCGCGACGTACTCCGGCTCGCCGATCTGCTCGAGTCCGCCCGGCAGCTCGCCGTCGAGGGCCCAGCGGTATCCCGTCGTCGGGTTCGAGTCGAGCTGCACCGTGAGCCCCTGGCCGACCGCGAGGCGCTGAGTGCTGCCGTCGTCCTCGGCGGACAGCTCGATCGCACGTGTGTTGCAGCCGGCGACCAGTGCCAGCGCCAGCGCCAGCGCGACTCCCGCGAACCGCATCCTCGCCATGATGCCGCCTCCTCTACCAGACGTGCGCACGCCCATCGGCAGCGCGGGCGAGCGGTGCACCCTCCTCGACGCCGAACGCCTCGGCGAACGCCGGCGTGTTCGACAGTGGGCCGTTGACCCGGAAGCGCGCCGGCGAGTGCGGGTCCACGTTGACCAGCAGGCGCTGGTACTCCGGCGTGGCGTTGAGGTGCCACACGGTGGCCCACGATACGAAGAACCGCTGTGCCGGCGTGAGCCCGTCGATCGCCGCGCCGCCCAGGCCGCCGGACTCGCGCAGCGCGTTGAACGCGATCTTGAGTCCGCCCAGGTCGGCGATGTTCTCGCCCAGGGTCAGGCGGCCGTTCACGCTCAGGCCCGGCTCGACCTCGTAGGCGTCGAACTGCTCCACGAGCATCTGCGCGCGGCGGTCGAACTCGGTGCGGTCGGTCTCGGTCCACCAGTCCGACAGCGCCCCGTTCGCGTCGAAGCGTGAGCCCTGGTCGTCGAAGCCATGCGTGATCTCGTGCCCGATGACCGCCCCGATCGCCCCGAAGTTCACGGCGTCGTCGGCCTCGGCGTAGAAGAACGGCGGCTGCAAGATGCCCGCAGGGAAGACGATCTCGTTGAGCAGGGGGTGGTAGTACGCGTTGACCTGGTGCGCTGGCATGGCCCACTCGTCGCGGTCCACCGGCTCCTCCAGCCGACCCATCTCGCGGTCGTACTCGAAGACCGCCGCACGCATCCGGTTGCCGGCGAACGAGTCGCGGCGCACCTCGAGCCCCGAGTAGTCGCGCCACCGGTCCGGGAAGCCGATCTTGTAGCCGAATCCCGCGAGCTTCTCGGCGGCGCGGACCTTGGTCGCCTCGGTCATCCAGTCGGAGTCGCGGATCGCGGCCCCCATCGCCGAGAGCAGATGGTCGACCATCTGCTCGCAGCGGTGCTTCGCATCCTCGGAGAACGCCTCGGCCACGAACAGCTGCGCCACGAGCTCGCCGAGGTCGCCGGTCGCGGCGTCGATCACCCGCTTCCACCGCGGCTTCATCTGCTGCTGCCCGCCCAACGTGCGCCCGTAGAACTCGAACGCCGCGGTCTCGAACTCCGTCGACAGAGAGCTCGCGAACGCGCGCACCGTGTGCCAGCGCAGGTAGTCGCGCACCGTCCGCCAGTCCGCGCCTGCCAAAGTCGTCTCCAGCGCCGAGAAGAAGGGCGGGTTGTCCACGCACACGGTGGGCTGCACGGCTCCGAGCGCGCGGACGTGTCTGGCCAGGCCGAAGGTCGGCATCAGCTCGTCGAGGGCGGTGACTTCGACGCGGTTGAGGGTGAGCTGCACGTCGCGCATCTTCTCGGCGGGCAGGGAGGCGCTCGCGAGCTCGGTCTCGAAGGCCAGGATGCGCGCGGCGGCATCGGCTGCCGAGTCCGGCTTGTCGCCGAGGTTGGCGAGCTGCGTGGCCACGTGCGTCTTGTACGCTTCGCGCAGGGCGGCGGACTGCTCGTCGTCTCGCAGGTAGTAGTCTCGCTCCGGCAGGCCCAGGCCGCCCTGGCCGATGTAGACGAGGTAGCGATCGGCGTCCTCGAAGTCCGGCGAGACCCCCATCGCATAGAGCGCGCCGATGCCGACGTGCTGCAAGTCGAGCAGCGTGGCCTTGAGGGACTCGAGGTCGCTCACCGCAGAGATGCGCTCGAGCAGGGGAACCAGCGGCGTCGCGCCGGCAGCTGCGATCGCGGCTTCGTCCATGGCGGCGTGATAGTAGTCGCCCACCATGCGCTCGGGCGAGCCGGCCTCACCGGGATGCTCGGCGGCCTGCTCGCACAGCCGGTGCAGCAGCTGTTGGTTGCGCTCGGTCACCTCATGGAAGGCGCCCCACGAGCCGTACTCCGGCGGGACGGGGTTCGCGTCGAGCCAGCCTCCGTTCGCGTAGCGGAAGAAATCGTCGCCGGGCGAGACGGAAGGGTCGAAGACAGCTGGATCGATGGGACGAGGTGGGTGAGTCACGGTTCGGCCTTTCGCAAAGGTGGGATGCCGACTTGAAGGTACCCGTTCGCGCGTCGGCTCGGCCGCTGCCGCAGGTGCCGCGACGGGATGAGCGATACCGCTGCGGGTATATTCACAGTGGACAGAAGGACGTGATCGAAATGCTGCGAAACGCACTCACAGGTTCTGTGGTCTTCGGGTTGTCGGCCGCGGCGGCCGGCTACGTATGGACCGCATTCGAGTTTCCGTTCGTCATCGTCATCCCCGCGATCGTGGGCTCCTACTTCGTCACTCGGGCCTTCGGTCGTCGCAAGGCGCTGATCGCAGGAGCCGTCGGGGGCGTTGCCTTCACGGTGGCGTTCCTGTTCGCGGTGTTCCTCGCGCTCACCGACGGGTCCCCGGTCGCGCTGAGCGCGTGGGCGAGCGCCACGCTCGCCGCCGCACTCGCCGGTGCGGCGATGGGAGCGGTGCTGCGCGGGGTGCGCGGCTCGGTGGTCATGGCGGCTTTCTCGGCGTCAGGGATGCTCGGCGCCACGCTCGTGATGGGGCTGGTTCGCGCGCTCGCTCCGGCCTCCGTGGATGTGGCCGGGCCGGCGCAGTACCTGTACGTCGCGGTGGCCCTGGGCCTCGTCGGCGCAGTCGTCGGTGCTGCGCTCGGGGCGGGTGCAGCTTGGCTGGCGGGTCAGCGAGGTGAGCCTGCGGACACCGGACGGATCGGCGGGCACATGCCGCACGGCGCCTGAGCGCGCCGCGCGGCCAAGGCCGCTTACGTTAGGATTTCTCGGACTTCTTGTCGTAGCGCACGGCCGTCAGTGACGGCATCTTCGGCATGCCCTCGGGCATGGCCATGCCCAGGAAGTCGAAGTGCTCGCCGTAGTCCTTCATCATCGCCTTCATGGCCGAGAGCATGTAGCGGCGCTTGAAGCCGTCGGGGAGCGCGAGGATGTCCGGCATCTTCTTGGCGTAGAAGGTCATATACGCGCGTCCGAGCGCAGCGTAGACCTCGTTGAGACTCATCTCGTAGGGCTCGATGATCGGGGTCGCCAGGTTGTACTGCGAGTAGTCCGTCACGCGGATCCGGTCCTTCATCTCCTCGTAGATGGGGGTGAAGGGCATCGGGGTGAGGACGGGGAACACGGCGATGTCGGGGTTGAGTCGTACGGCCACGTCGATGGTCTTCTTGACCGAGTCCCACGTCTCCTCGGGCGAGCCGATCATGAACGACGCCTCGGTCATGATGTCGTACTCGCGTGCGAGGTCGAGCGCTCGCTTGTTCTGGTCTACCGAGGTGCCTTTGTTCAGGCTCGCCAGCATCTCGTCTGTCGAGCTCTCGGCGCCCAGGTACAGGTGAACCACACCCGCGTCGTGATACTTCTGCAGGATCGCTTCGTCGCGGATGATGTCCTCGACGCGCGTCTCCATCAGCAGCTTCACGCCCAAGTCGGCCTCGATGACGGCATCGAGCAGCGCCTCCCAGCGCTCTGCGTCGTTGGTGGGGTAGGGGTCGATGAGCGTGATGAACTCGACCTGGTGAACCTCGACGAGCTCGCGCATCTCCTTGATGACGTTCTCAGGCGTGCGTGCGCGCCAGTCACCGCGCCAGAACTGACGGTGCGAACAGAACGAGCAGCCCATCATGCAGCCGCGCGAAGTCAGCATCGAAGCCATACGACCGTAGGGCTCGATGCTGTAGTGGTAGTCCTCCCACTCGAGCAGGTCCCACGCCGGCCACAGGGCGTCGAGATCCTCGATGTGCGGGCGCATGGGAGTCGTGCGGATCTCGTCGGACTCGCGATACGCGATACCACGGACCCCGGCCACGCCGCCGCCAGACTCAAGCGCGCCGAGAAGCTCCGGCAGCGTCGCCTCCATCTCGCCGCGCAGCACGTAGTCCGGCGCGTTCTGGTCGCCGAGGATCTCTTCGTACATGAAGGTGGGGTGGGGGCCGCCGATGACGGTGGTGACCGCCGGATCGATCTCCTTGGCGATCTCGAGCACTTTGAGCGCCGCGGGCACCGTCGCCGTGGCGATGGCCCCGGTCACGGGCAGGTAGTCCAAGGTGACGACCACATCCGGCTTCACACGCTCGATCTCGGCGCGCACCGCATCGAAGTCGAGGTGCTTGTTCATCGCGTCGTAGATGACGCACTCGTGCCCGGCCTCGCGGGCGGCTCCGGCGATGTAGGCCAGATGCAGCGGCGGCCAGTTACCGATGACCTGCACGCCCCAGCAGCGGTAGGGCGGTGTGGCGAAGAGGACTCTCACGGTGTGATCTCAATCGGTCGGCGATGGACGGTCGGGCGCATAGACGCGCCGACGCCATATAAGCGTACCAGTATGGAGAAACCGTGACGTCCGGACAGCGCACCCAAGCGCCCCCCGGCCCACCCGCCGGGAGCGCCAGATGGCGCGCCTTCACTCGCCGTGATCACTGCTCCGGAACGACCGGACCGGCTGTGTAGGGCGCATACGGCTCGACAGCCGTCTCGGGGACCACGGGACCGGCGGTGTAGGGCGCATACGGCTCGACCGCGGTCTCGGGCACCACGGGACCTGCCGTGTACGGAGCGTAGGGCTCGACGGCTGTCTCGGGAACCACGGGGCCCGCAGTGTAGGGCGCGTACGGCTCGGCGATCGTCGACGGTGCGACGGGCTCGACGGAGGTGGTCGCCGGACGGCTCAGCACGATCAGCGCCGCGACGATCAGGACCGCCAGTCCGACGGCGATGACGATGCCGATCCAGCCGCCGCCATGCGGCATGGTCTGGATATGACCGGTGGTCGATGTCATCTTCGACACCCCCTCTCACATGTAGATGGACCTACTTGACTCGTTGCCATCTCCCTCGAACGGAGGACGAACGCACGGCTAACCACCGGGTAGGAACCGAACATGCGGGCACGATGGAGGTGTCGATCGTGGAGCCCGGTGGGATACGGCACGCCGGCGGCCTCGTCGTCGACACGCACCGGCACACGGTGCGCTTCGGCGACGCCGAGGTCGAGCTCACGTGCCGAGAGTGCGAGATCCTCGAGATGCTCGCGGAGCATCCGGGATGGGTCTACTCGCCGGGGCAGCTCGCAGAAGACCCCGTGGAAGGCGAGCACTCCTCAGAGGCCGTGAGCGTGCTCGTCGCCCGCATCCGCCACAAGCTCGCCGACGTGGGCGCCCAAGACGTGGTGCAGACGGTGCGCGGCTTCGGCTACCGGCTGCGCACCGAGCACGCAGCCGATCGCGCCGTCGAGCTGGTCGATGCGGATCGCACGATGCGCGATGCCGCGTGGCGACTGCACGAGCGCGTCATCGCGCTGGAGCATCGCGGCACGGCCGAGCAGCACCGCCAGGCGGCCGAGATCCTCGACGACGCATGCGACGCCATCGACGCGCTGGCTGGTCCCTCCGCTGAGCCCGACGGACTCACCGAGCGCTGATCGGCACGTACTCCTTGACGGGGGAGACGCTCTTGTACGCCGGGCGGATGATCTTGCCGCCGTGCGCCATCTCCTCCATGAGGTGGGCGCTCCATCCCACCACGCGCGAGATCGCGAACAGCGGGGTGTAGAGCTCCGGCGGGATGTCGAGCATGCGGTAGACGAAGCCCGAGTAGAAGTCGACGTTGGCGGAGACACCCTTGTAGGTGCGCCTCTTCGCCGAGACGATCATCGGCGCGAGCTGCTCGACCTTGGCGAACAGCTCGAACTCCTCCGAGAAGCCCTTCTCGGCGGCGAGCTTCTCGGCGTATCCGCGCAAGACGATGCAGCGCGGATCCGACACCGAGTAGACCGGGTGACCCATCCCGTAGACGAGGCCTGCCCGGTCGAAGGCCTCCCGGTCGAGGAGGCGGTGGATGTAGTCGGCGATCGCTTCTTCGTCGCCCCAGTCGCTGACCTCGGACTTGAGGTCCTCCATCATCTCGACGACCTTGAGGTTCGCACCGCCGTGCTTGGGGCCCTTGAGCGAGCCGAGCGACGCGGCGATCGCCGAGTAGGTGTCGGTGCCGGTGGAGGAGACGACGTGCGTCGTGAAGGTCGAGTTGTTGCCGCCTCCGTGCTCGGCGTGCAGCACGAGCATCATGTCGAGGATGAGCGCCTCGAGCTGGGTGAACTCGCTGTTGGGCCGCAGCATGTGCAAGAAGTTCTCGGCGGTGGAGTACTCCGGCTCGGGGCGGTGGATGATCAGCGACTTGTTGAAGAACTCGTCGAGGTAGCACTGGTAGGCATAGACCGCGAGCATCGGCATCTTCGCGATGAGGTGCAGGCACTGGCGCAAGACGTTGCCGGTCGCGGTGTTGGAGCCCTGGGGGTCGAGGGTGTAGAGGCCCAGCACGCCGCGCATCATGGCGTTCATCACGTCGCGGCTCGGCATCGACAGGATGCCGTTGTGCACGAAGGAGCGGGGCATCTTGCGCATACCGGACAGGTAGCCGTCGAATTCGGCGAGCTCCTCGCGGCTGGGTAGCGTGCCGAACAGCAGCAGGTAGGCGGTCTCTTCGAAGCCGTGCTGGCCGTCGGCGACGAAGCCGTTGACCAGGTCGGTGACCTCGACGCCGCGGTAGAACAGCTGGCCGGGCGCGGGTACGAGCTGGTCGCCATCGACGCGGGTCCCGACGACGTCGCCGATCTGCGTGAGGCCCGCGAGCACGCCCTTGCCGGTCTGGTCGCGCAGGCCACGCTTGACGTCGTACTCGACGTAGAGGCTGGGCTCGACGGGGCAGATGCGCTCGGCGAGCGCGGTCCACTGGTCAAGCTGCGCCTGACGGCCTGAAGGCACCGCCATGAGCGGCGGGATCTGATTGTTCTCCGTGCTCGACATGCGATTCCTTTCCACAGCGGGCGCGTGCGCGGTCTGTCTCGACGAGGCCGGGCCCGCTACCGGACCTGAAATGCTACCCGAAAACGCTCCACCACGGCAGAGCGCGCCCGCAATCGCGCATCTAGCCCATCATCAGTGCCGCGCAGAATCCGACGACCGTCCACACGCCGGCGACGTCGCCGCCGCGCTCGAACGAGAACGGCATCAGCGAGTCGGTCAGCATCGCAAGCACGCCCCCGATGGCGAACGCCGCCGCCGCATCACCTTCGACGCCGGGCACCAATCCTGCCGCTGCGTACCCCAGGGCCGAGGCGATGCCGCATGCGCCGGCTACCGCCGCCCACAGCCCGACGACTCTTGAACGGCTCCAGCCCGCGCTCGCGAGCTCCGCGGACGGCGCGAGCGCCTGAGGGATGTTGGAGACGAAGACGGCCGCCAGGAAGGCGACGCTGACGGGGATGCCGGCTGCGATCTGGATCCCGAAGATGAGCGACTCAGGCACGCCGTCGACGATCGATCCAATGACGATGCCATAGGCCGCGGTGGGGCCGTCCTCGCCGAAGCGCGCCGCAACGAGCCGGTCGCTCACGACGAAGACCGCGGCGCCCAGCAACATCCACAGCGCGAGGGCGACCGAGTCGAGCTGCGTCGCCTCGGGCACCAGATCGAAGGCGATGGCGCCGACCAGCAGGCCGGCACCGAGACCGGCCAGCGCTCCGACCGCCCGGCTCGGCACCGTGAACCAGAAGACGAGCAGTCCGCACAGCACCAGTGATGCTTGGGCGATCACCCCAAGCCCGATCGCGTTGAGCATGCAGTCCCCCTCACCCGCTTGCGAATCACCGCGATACAGGTACCCCAAGTCGACCTGCACTCACGCACCGCTTTCCCTGCGCGGGGCAGGGCTGTTGGTGCTGGTACTGGTATGGAGTTCGCTAAACAGCACGTAAAGCGCTCGCGAACGTTGAGTGGGTATATATCGGGTACTCATATGGGTGGAGTTGATCATGGCGCGCAGACCGGACGAGAAGCGCAAAGAACAGCTGCTTCAGGACTTGATGGAGCTGATGCTCTCGGAAGGGCTCGGCGCGTTTCGTGTCGGCGAGCTCGCCGCGAGGATGAAGTGCTCGCGATCGACGCTGTACAAGCTCGCTCCCAGCAAAGACGACCTCATGCGGCTGCTGTTCGCCCGCTTCGTCGACGAGGCCCTCAACGCCTGCGAGGACGCAGCGAGGGCCCACGACTCGGCCGCCGCCAAGATCATGGCGTACGTCGAGGTCCTTCGGGTCCATCAGGACCGCGGCTCGCTCGCATTCTGGCGTGAGGTCCGCGATCTCGATTTGACCCGTGGCGTGCTCGATGTAGGGGTGGCGCGCGGGTACCGGACCATCCAGATGTACATGGACGAGGGGATCGCCACAGGGGAGTTCCGTGCCGACGCCAACACCGAGTTCCTGTCCTACCTGGTCTGGCTGTGCGCTCGTGCGGCGCGCGACCCCGAGGTGCTCGAGCGCATGGGGCTCAGCCCCGGTCAGGCGATAGAGGAACTCGGCCGCTTCGTCGTCTACGGGATGGAGCCCTCGCCCGGCGCCTAGTTCGCCGCCATCCTCACAGTGGCCACGGTGGGCCCACCTGTGATCTTGCGCCACGTGCGCGTGAACCAGATCCCGACCCGCTCGATCGCTCCCGGCGCCGCGACGTCTGAGGCGGCGACCACCGGGACGGTGGCGATGACCTTCGAGCCCTGGGTGTAGCGCACCTCACCGAGCGGGCTTCCTGCCCGTACCGGTGCCTGAACCCCTGGATCGAGCGACACCGTGCGTTCGACGGGCGCCGAGTCGTCGAACTCGGCGACGTCGACCGGCTCATCGCTCGCGCGCGCGGTGACGGTGAGGTCGAGGTAGTCGGTCACGGGCACGGCGCCGACCGTCTCGGCGACCGACGCGACGTCTTCTGCGGCGACCACGGGCAGCTCGGCGAGCAGGTCCTCACCCTGGCGCAGCTTCACGCTGCCCAAGCGCTGGCCCTCGAAGACCGGCAGTCCCACCTGGCTGTCGAGCGCGACAGTGCGCGTCACCTCACCGCCGAGGTCGAAGACGGGGACCGCGGTCGTCTCGGCGAAGCGGACAGGCACCGCGCGGGTCGCGCACCCGGCGATCGCGCACGAGCCCACGGTCTCAGTGGTCGTCGCGACACGTTCGAGGCTCACGTGCTCGAAACCCCAGTCCAGCAGCCGGCGCGTGTCGGCGAAGCGGGCACCCTCCGTCGCGGTGCCGAGCACCACTGCCGTCAGGACGACCCCGTCGCGTTCGGCGCAGGCCACGAAGCTGTACTTCGCGTCGTCCGTGAAGCCGGTCTTCACGCCGAGCAACCCCTCGTACCTGCCGAGAAGCTCGTCGGTGCTCTTGAGCGTCGCGGCGCCGCGCGATCCGCGGGCGGGCAGCGGCACAGAGCGCAGCGCGACGATGCGGCGAAACTCCGCGTCGGCCATCGCGGCACGGGCGAGTACCGCGAGGTCGGCCGCGGTGCTCTTGTGGCCTGCGGCGTCGAGGCCGTGAGGGTTGGCGAACGTGGTGCCGGTCAGGCCGAGACGATCGGCGCGGGCGTTCATCAGCTCGACGAACGCGGGCACGGAGCCGCCGGCGTGCTCGGCGAGTGCGAGCGCGGCGTCGTTGGAGGAGGCGACCAGCGCGAGCTCGAGCAGCGTGCGCACGCTGACCTGCTCGCCGGCCTGCAGGCCGACGGCGTAGGGGACCTTGCTCGCGGCCGCCGAGACGGTGACAGTCTCGTCGAGGCGGCCCTGCTCGAGCACGATCAGGGCGGTCATGACCTTCGTGATCGAGGCCATCGCGCGGCGGTCGAGCGGCTTGCGGCCCCACACCTCGCGCCCGTCCGAGGTCACAAGCACGCCGGCGGCGGCCCCCACGTCAGGCGCGATGGTGGTCGGGTGCGCGCCCTCGCTGACGGCCACGCCACCGATGCGGTCGCCCGGCAGACGCGCGGCTCCGGCGCTCGCGGGCCACGACGCGACTGTGAGCGCGAGGACGAGCGATGCGGCGAGGATGTGACGGCTGCGGCGCACGGCACCTTCCCGGGTCAGGCGGATGCGGGCTTCTCGGCGATGATTGTACGCGGGATGCAGCAACTCGGGTGCCGCGGGCGGCCGTCGCCCGCTGATGCTCCCTAGCGCGCGAACAGTGCAGACGCGATGCTCGCGATGCCGAACAGGATGAAGATCACGCCCGAGATACGGCGCATGAGCAGCTCCGGCACCTGCGTGCCCAGCAGGCGGCCGATGCCGATCGCGATCGCGTCGGCGAGCACCATGCCGATGGTCGAGCCCATCGTGACCGCCCAGAAGCGGCCCATCGCGCCCACGCCCTCGGGCGACCCGAACACCGCCAGCCAGCCCTGGACGGTGGGGCCGGCGGCCTTCAAGTAGGTCAGCAGCGCCGAGCCGGGGTCGACGGCGATGGCGAGCGTCATGATCTGCGTCTTGTCGCCCAGCTCGGCCAGGAAGAACGCGATGGTGGTCGCGATGATCGGACCGAAGCGGCTGCCGCGGTCGGCCTCCTCGTCTTCGACCTTGTCGCCGCGCAGCGTCCAGATGCCGAAGCCGATGAACAGCACGCCGGTGATCCACGGGATGGCGCCTTGCGGGATGGCCGCGCCCATGAGCTGGCCCACGAGCGTCGTGAAGAAGTGCACGACGAACGTCGCGATGAAGATGCCGGTGATGACCTGCCACGCCTTGTAGCGTGTCGCGAGAAGCAGCGCGAGCAGCTGCGACTTGTCGGCGAGCTCGCCCACCATGATGAGCACGAGCGCCACGAGGAACATGTATGCCACGGTCCGGTCCGTCTCCTCCGCGGGCGATTGACGGTCGAACGGTAGGCGAGACGATGCCGGGAGTCAATCGGCCCCTAGCCAACCTGGCACACCGCCCGCTATCATCGGCGCACCCGAAGGGGAGTAGCCGGCCTGCGAGCGGTTCGCAGGCGGCGCGCATCGTCAGTACGAGCCGACCGGCTCCGGTGCGCGCCAGTGACTGGCAAGACCTTCCGAACACGAAAGGAAGGCGTCCCCCTTTGACCCCTCTGTACGCGTGGGCCCTGTTCGCGGCGGCGATCGTCGCGCTGCTGCTGCTCGACCTGCTCGTCGTCCACCGCTCCGACAAGGAGATGGGTGTTCGCGAGGCCCTGTGGTGGTCCCTCGGCTGGATCGTGCTCGCTCTGGCGTTCGGCGCCGGCGTGTGGGCGGTGCGTGGCGCCGACGCGGGGCAGCAGTTCCTCGCCGGCTATCTCATCGAGAAGTCGCTGTCGGTCGACAACCTCTTCGTGTTCATCGTGATCTTCTCGGGGCTGGGGATCGCCGCGAAGTACCAGCACAAGGTCTTGTTCTGGGGCATCCTCGGCGCGATCGTGTTCCGGCTCATCTTCATCTTCGGCGGCATCGCGCTGCTCGAGCAGTTCCACTGGATCATCTACGTCTTCGGCGCGTTCCTGCTCTACACCGCGTTCAAGATGTGGCGCAACGACGAGAGCAGCGCCGACCCGCAGAAGAACCCGCTCGTGCGCTTCCTCGAGCGCCACTTCCCGGTGGACTGCGCCCACCAGGGACCCGAGTTCATCCTCCGTCGCAGCGGCAAGGTCGTCTTCACCTCGCTCGCGCTCGCGCTCGTGGCCGTCGAGTCGGCCGACCTCGTGTTCGCCGTCGACTCGGTGCCCGCCGTGCTCGCGGTCTCGAAGGACCCGTTCATCGTCTTCACCAGCAACGTCTTCGCGATCCTGGGCCTGCGCTCGCTGTACTTCGCGCTCGCCGGCTGCGTGGAGCGCTTCAGCTACCTGCACTACGGGCTCGCGATGGTGCTCGGGTTCGTGGGCGTGAAGATGCTGCTCGTGGACTTCATCCACGTGCCGGTCGGCCTCTCGATCGCGATCATCGTGTCGCTGGTGGGCGGCTCGATCGCCTACTCGCTGTACAAGACGCGTGATGGCGCGTGCGAGCTGCCCGCCGAGGTCGCCCCGGAGGCGGAGTAGCCCGGGGGCGTCGCGCCGAGGCGCTTCTGCTACCGTTGCGCCCATGAGCATCGTACTGGCCGTCATCGGCGCGATCGGGTGCGCGATCTGGATCGTCCAGGCCCTGCTGCTCGGCGGCCACCTGTCCCGCCTGCGCCTCGTCGCCGAGACAGACGTGAGCAGGTCGGCGCCGTGGCCCAGGGTCAGCGTGGTCGTGCCGGCACGAGATGAGGTCTCCTCGATCGAGGCGGCGCTGACGTCGCGCCTGGCCGATGACTACCCGGCGCTCGACATCGTGGTCATCGACGACCGGTCGACCGACGGGACCTCCGAGGCGATCGCACGTGTGGCTGGCCGAGACAAGCGGGTGAGCTGCACCAGGGTCGATTCGGTGCCCGACGGGTGGCTCGGCAAGGTGCACGCGCTGTCGGTGGGCGTGGCCTCGGCCGGCGGCGACTGGCTGCTCATCAGCGATGCCGACGTCCACATCGCGCCCGGCGGGCTGCGTCGCGCCATCGCGTATTGCGAACGCGAGACGCTCGACTTCCTCGCGCTGGTACCGGAGTTCCGCTCCCGCTCGCTCGCGGTCGATGTGGCGTGGGCGGTCTTCATGCGAATACTGGGCACGTTCGTGGACCCGGGCAAAGTGCGCGACCCGCGCTCGCCGGTGTCCATGGGCTCGGGGGGATTCATGCTCGTGCGCCGTGCGGCCTACGAGCGCACTCCGGGGTACGGCCACCTGCGCATGGAGACCGCGGACGACGTCGGGCTCGGCCTGATGATGAAGGGTAGCGGGGCGCGCTGCGACTTCGCCAACGGCTTGGGCATCGCAAGCATCGAGATATACGACTCGGCGGGCTCGTTCTTCCGCGGCATCGAGAAGAACGCCGGCTCGCTGGTCGCGTTGCGGCTCCCGGTTGTCATCGCGCTCATCGGCTTCGCCGGACTGGTGGAGTTCTCGGGACTGATCGGCGTGTCGAGTGGACTGTGGTGGGGGGTCGCGGCCGGCACCGTGGCGCTGGTCGCAGCCACGGCATCGACCGTGGCGGCGCTGCACGCGAACACCCGTCGCATCCTGCCGGCGCTCCTGTGGCCGGTCGGTTGGCTGCTGGTCGCCACAGGCATCGTGCGCGCCGCGTGGCTTCTGGCGTACCGAGGCGGAGTGGTGTGGCGCGATACGTTCTACTCTCGCGAGCAGTTGCACGAGGGGCGACGGATCACCTTGCCCCGTGAGCCCGACTGACCCGCCGAACCGGGCGCGCGGTCAGTCCCTTGAGCGGCCGATCCGGTGAGCGTGCGCACGAGCCGCCGGCACACTCATGCCGGAGTCCGGGCAGTGCCGATGCGTTCGGCGCCCTAGGACGTCCTAGGCGTCCTCGGCCGGGGGCAGCGCCAGGCTCGGCAGGTGCCGCACCCACACGAGCGCGAGCAGCGCGAACACCGCGATCGCGGCCAGAGCGGCCTTGAGCGCCTCGAGCTGCGACTGTGCGTAGGCGCTCACGAGCTGCTCGGTGTCGGCCGCCGAGACACCCGCCGACAATGCCGCCTGCTCGACTTGGGTGGTGGTCACGAAGTTCGCGCTCTGCTCGGCCGCGTCGACGGCAGCCTGCTTGAGCTCGGGAGGCAGCGTCGGGTCGGCCAGCACGGTCTTTTGGAAGCTCGAGGCCAGCACTGCGATGAGGACGGCGCCGATGAGCGCGGTGCCGAACGATGCGCCGAGGTTCTGGGCTGTGCCCTGCAGTCCGCCGGCCTCTCCGACCCGCTTGGACGGCACCGACGACATGATGATGTTGCCGAGCTGCGACGCGAGCAGTCCCAGCCCGCCGCCGACGAGCGCCAGCGCGATCGAGAAGCCGGTGTTTCGCAGGTCGAAGTCGATGAAGTACATGAGTGCGGCCTCGCCCACGAGCATCGCGGCCAGGCCGGTCTCGACGATGCGACGCGGCGAGATGCGGGCGGTGAGCGCTGAGCCCGCCAGCGCGCACACGAACAGCGCCAGCGACAGCGGCAGGATCGTGAACCCGGTCTCGAGCGAGTCGAGGCCCAGGACCGTCTGCAAGTAGAGCGGCAGCACGAAGAACGTGGCCAGCACGATGAACTGCTGGCAGAACAGCGCGATGAGACCAGCGCGCAGCATGCGGATCTGGAACAGGCTCAGGTCGACGAGCGGCTCCTCGCCGCGAGCCTTGACCGCTTCTTCGTGTCGGACGAACCAGCTGAGGAACGCCCCGCCGATGACCATCAGCCAAAACGTGGGGGACAGCCCCAGCGGCGTGAGGGCCACGCCGTTGACCACGGGCACGTTGGGACCGGGGATCACCCATCCCCACTGGCTCGACATCAGCACGCCCAGAACGACGCCGCCCAGTCCGGCGGCCGAGAGCGCCGCTCCGCCGTAGTCCAGCTTGCCCGGGCACCCGGGGCGCGCGGGGATGAGCTTGAGGAACAGCATCAGGCCCAGCACGACCACCGTCTCGGCCGCGAAGACGTAGCGCCAGCTGTAGCTCGCCGTCACCCAGCCGCCGATCAGCGGGCCCGCAGCGGCCGAGGCGCCGGCTACACCGCCGAGGATGCCGTAGGCGATCGCGCGCTGGCGGCCCTGGTAGGTGCCGGCTGTCAGTGCGGCGATGGCCGGGATGACCAGCACCGCTCCGAGGCCTTCGATGAGGGACCAGCCCACGAGCAGCGTCGCCAGATTGGGCGCGAGCGCCGTGGTCATCGAACCGGTGCCGTAGACGAGCAGCCCGATCGCGTAGGCGCGTTTGGCGCCCCAGCGGTCGCCGAGCTTGCCGCCGAGCAACATGAACGCCGCCATCACGAGCGTGTACATCGTGATCGCGGTCTGGAGCCCGACCACGGTCGTGTCGAGGTCGGCGACGACCTGCGAGATCGAGACGTTCATGACGGTGCTGTCGAGCACCATGACGAACTGGGCGGCGGCGAGCATCGTGATGACGCCCCAGCCGGCTCGCTTCTCGGCGGAAGTCCCCTCGGTCATGTGCACTGCCTCTCCGTCGTTGCGCCCGCCTCCTCGTGCGGCCAGGGAGTCTATGCCCGACAGAGGACCCGTTTCTGCCGTTATCGGCCGCTTACCGATATCCCTCTCGGCGCTTTGGGTACCACCTGCCATCATGACGAAAGTGCGGACACTCATCCGCGCGCGCCTACGCCTGGAGCACAGATGCCCGCACGCCCGAAACCCACCCGCAAGCCGTCGTCCCGACCGAAGAAGCCCGCCAACGAGAAGTTGCCGTTCCCCATCGTGGCCATCGGCGCGTCGGCCGGCGGCCTCGACGCCTTCAGGGAGCTGCTCAGGGCCCTGCCTGCAGACACCGGGATGTCGTTCGTGCTCTTGCAGCATCTCGACCCCACGCACCCGTCGCTTCTGGCCGAGCTGCTCGGTCGCGAGACACCGATGCCAGTGACCCAGGCGCAGAACGGTGAGGATCCCCAGCCCAACCGGGTCTACGTCATCCCGCCCGATCAGGACCTCTCGATCTTCGGCGGCAGGCTGCAGCTGGTGCCGCGCGTGCACGAGAACGGTATCCACCTGCCGATCGATTACTTCTTCCGGGCGCTCGCGCTCGAGTCCGAGGCGGCCGCGATCGCGGTCGTGCTGTCCGGCACCGGGTCCGATGGCGTGCGCGGGCTGCGCGAGATCAAGGCCGCCGGCGGCATGACGATGGCGCAGGATCCGTCGACGGCCGAGTACGACGGTATGCCGCGCGCAGCGATCGGCGCCGACGTCGTCGACGTCACCGGTTCGCCGACCCAGATCGCCGAGGAGCTCGAGCGCATCGCGCACCACCCGCTTCTGCAGCAGATGACCGGAGACACCCGCGCCGAGCAGGCCGAGGCGGGCCTGTCGCAGTCGGACCTCACGAGCCTGTACGTGCTCATGCGGGCCTCGACCGGCGTCGACTTCAGCCACTACAAGGTCAACACCATCAGGCGGCGCGTGGAACGGCGCATCCTGCTGCACCAGGTGGGCTCGCTCGAGAAGTACCTCGAGCTGCTGCGCGAGGACTCGGAGGAGGTGCAGGCGCTCTACCGCGACCTGCTGATCAACGTCACGCAGTTCTTCAGGGACCCGGAGGTCTTCGACACGCTGCGCCAGCGGGTCTTCCCTGAGATCGTCGCCTCCAAGTCGAGCGCCGAGAGCATCCGGGTGTGGGTCACCGGGTGCTCCACGGGCGAGGAGGTCTACTCGCTGCTCATCACCTTGCTCGAGACCCTCGACGGCGTCGAGGATCGGCCCAGCGTCACCGTCTTCGGCACCGACATCTCCGATGACGCCATCGCTCGCGCCCGGGCCGGCATCTACCCGAGCTCGATCCGTGCGGATGTCTCGCCCGGTCGCCTCGCCCGGTTCTTCACGCCGCTGGACGAGGGCTACCAGGTCAACAAGTCGGTCCGCGAGATGTGCGTCTTCGCGCGGCAGGACATCACGCGCGATCCTCCGTTCTCGCGGATGGACCTCGTGAGCATGCGCAACGTGCTGATCTACATGGACGCCGAGCTTCAGAAGCGGGTCATGGGGATCTTGCACTACTCGCTCGTCCCCCAAGGCTTCCTGCTGCTCGGCACGTCCGAGACGGTGGGTACCCAGGGAAGGCTGTTCACGAGCTACGACAAGGCGAAGAAGGTGTACCGGCGCAAGGACGTCGCGAGCCGGCTGCCGGTCGATCTGCCGCAGCCTTCGCGACTGCCCTTCGTGCCCGAGTCGCGCCCACCCGCCGAGCACCCGACGATCCCGACCAGGCGCTTCAGCCTGCAGCGCACCGCCGACGAGGTGGTCTTGGGGCGCTACGCCCCGCCCCGCGTGATCATCGACGGCAACGGCACGATCCTGCACTTCTACGGCGACACCTCACCGTTCCTCGAGCATCCGTCCGGGCGCGCTTCGCTCAACCTGCTCGAGATGGCTCGTGACGGCCTGGCGATGGACATCAAGGAGCTCGTCGACGTCGTGCGGGGGACCGAGGCGACGTTCGCCGATCGCGAGACGTTCGTGCGGTTCGAGGACGGATACCATCGCGTCTCGGTCGAGGCTGCCCCGATCATTTCTCCTGCGGGCGAGTCCTACGTGCTGGTCGCGTTCAGGGAGCTGCCGCCGCTCGCGCCCGATGTGCCTGCGGGCACCCCGGACTCCGAGTCGCTCAGGCGCGAGGAGCAGTTGCGGCGCGAGCTGTCCTCGGTCCGCAAGCACCTCCAGCAGATCATCGAGGAGAAGGACGACTCCAACGAGGAGCTGCGAGCGGCCAACGAGGAGATCCAGTCCTCCAACGAGGAGCTGCAGTCGATCAACGAGGAGCTCGAGACCGCGAAAGAGGAGCTCCAGTCCACCAACGAGGAGCTCACCACGATCAACGACGAGCTCGGCAGGCGCAACATCGAGCTCGCCGAGCTCAACGACGACCTCAACAACTTCCTCAACTCGGTCGACCTGCCGATGCTCATGCTCGGCTCGGACCTGGCGATCCGCCGGTTCACGCCGCAGGTCGGGGTGATCGCCGAGATAGGCACGGCCGACATCGGCAGGCCCGTCTCGCATCTTCGCCTCCACCTCGACATCGACGATTTGGAGCAGATGGCTGCCGACGTGGCGCGCGATCTTCGCGTCCGGGTGAGCGAGGTCCAGCACAAGGACGGCCGCTGGTTCGAGATGCGGATCGGCCCCTACACCACGGGGGACAAGCGGGTCACCGGCGTCGTGATCCGCTTCTACGACATCGATGCGATCAAGCGGTCGCTCGACGCGGCCGAGCAGCGGGCCAGGCTGTCGGGCGCCCTCAACGAGATCGATTGGGCGGTGGCCTCCACGCTCGATGTGGACGACATCATGCAGCGCGCGGTGGTCGAAGCGGCCGAGGCGCTCGGCGCCGAGACCTCTGCGATCGCCTCTCGGCAGTCCGACGGCTGGCGCATCGACTACGCGTACGGCCTGCCCGACGAGCTGATCGGCGTGATGCTGCCCGACGAGGAGAATTCGCACGCCGCGCTCGCCGCCAGCACCAACCAGCCGGTGGCGGTCGCGCAGGCTCAGGCGGACAAGCGCGTCAACGGCGAGATGGCCAAGCGCTACAACATCCGCTCGACGATGGTCGTGCCGCTTGAAGTGCGCGAGGAGCCCCTCGGCGTGTTCTTCTTCAACTGGCATTCGGCCAACGCCGATCTGGGCGAACTCGTGCTCGACTTCGCCCGCCGCCTGGGCTCGATCGTCTCGCTCGGGCTCGAGAACGCACGGCTCTACGAACGCGAGCGACGTGTCGCTGAGACCTTGCAGGAAGCCGTGTTGTCCATGGCGGAGCGCGTCGCGGGCGTGGACTTCGCCTACCTGTACTGCCCCGCGTCGGACGCGGCCAACGTGGGCGGCGACTTCTACGACGTCTTCCACATCACGGGCTCGCAGGTGGGGCTGCTGGTTGGCGACGTGGCCGGCAAGGGACTGCCGGCCGCGCGCATGACGTCTCTGGCGCGCGACAGCATGCGCTCGTACGCCATCGAAGGCGGTACGCCGATCCAGGTGCTCGCGCGCGCGAACGAGGTGATGCGCAGGGCCTCCGGTGCCGAGATCTTCGTGACGATGTTCTTCGGCATCCTCGACACGGAGACCGGCGACCTCACCTACTGTAACGCCGGTCACCCGCCCGGAGTGCTGCGGCGCGCCGACGGCTCGGTCGAGCACCTGGAAGGGAAGGGCACGTTCCTCGGCGCGTATCTCGGCTTCGACTGCGAGGAGCGACACGCCACGCTGGCCGACGGCGACGTGCTCGTTCTCTACACTGATGGCCTGACCGAGGTGCGCAGCGGAGATGACCAGATGTTCGGTCACGATCGGTTGGGCGAGGCGGTGGCCGCTGGAGAGGCGGACGTCACGCGCACGCCGCTCGAGCTGCTCGAGCGCGTGCTCGAGTTCTCCGGTGGCGAACTGCGAGACGACGCGGTGGTGCTGGCGGCGGCGCTGGGCGAGGGCATCGGCACGAGACTCGCCTGCCCGATCGCGCGCGGACACCTGACGCACGCGCGTCCGGCCACAGGCGGGTTCGCTTGGCCGGGGACACGCGTGGAGTCGGACCACGGCGCTGAAGGCACCCCTGAGTGACACTGCCTGACCCAGTTGGGGCGCGGCACCGATAGAGCGCTTGGGCGAAACTCGATGCGCATCGAGTGGCCCTGAGTCGCCGCGCGACCACTCGCCACTTTCAGCCCTGCAATGGTACTGACGACGGACACCGCTCATTCCACCAGTCGCGCATACAGTCACCATGGCGGTAACCGACCGGTGTGGGGGCGAGTGCGATGTGGAAGCTGAACGCCGCGGGGTGGCGCGGGATGACGATCGTCTTGGTGGTCTGTCTGATCTCAGCGTACGGGGCGGTGTTCGCCGGGCTCGCCGTGGCGGAGGGCGCTCCGGTGTTCGAGCGTCGAGTCGGCGCGGCCTTCTCGGACGCTGAGATCGGTAACCAGGCACTCAAGGAGGCCGCCGGTGCTGATATGGGGCTGGGTGGCGTCACGTATGTAGGTGGAGCATGGGTACCTGTCGGCTCGGGCACGGCCTTCACGGGCGTGGCCGCCTTCGAACCCGACGGCTGCTACGCCGGTCGCATTGGTGCGTTCGTCGATCCGGACACGGGAGTCGCGCACAAGATGACCTCGGTGACCGGGGTGGCCGTCGACGAAGCGGGTCTTGTGTGGGTCTCAGGATGTTGGAGCGCCGGCGCGACGAATCGCCATCTCGCGGTGTGCTTCACTCCTGCGGGCGGCTACGTTCGCAGGGTGGGTGACGTCGATGCGGTCACCGACTTCGGCAGGCGGCATACGGTGACAGAGACCTTTGACGTGGCTGCCGCGCCGGATGGCAGCGTGCTGCTGGCCGGACGGTGGGGCGACAGGGATACCGGACTCACTGAGAACGGGGTCGTGAGGTATGACGGGGCGGGGCTCACGTCCTGCATCATCGGGCAGTTCGTGAGTCTCGACGCGGTACCTCATGTGGAGACACCGGTGCAAGCTGGCGGAGTGGCGGCCGGACCCGACGGCAATCTCTACATCGCGGGCGCTTGGAGCGAGAGCTTCCCGCCCATAGGGCACATCATGGTTGTCGACTTGCTTTTCGACGGTACGGTTCGCAACGTGTTCATCGATGGGCTGTCCACCGGTCTGACCGACGTTGATCGTGACTCCCGGGGGCGCATCCTCGCCAGCGGGACGTGGTCCTCGGCTCCGACGCGGCAGGCGCGTCGACTCTCTGTCGACGGGACGCCCGTCGATGGGTTCGCGGACTTCGTCGATCTCGGAGTCGCCCATTCAGCGGCATCCATCCGCTCGGTGGCTGCAGCGCCCAACGCAGTCCCCACGATCTCCGGCGTGTCGAGCCGTTCGGTGCTGGAGGGGGAGTCGCTGAGGTTCAGTGTGCGCGCGAGCGACCGCGAGACGTACGCGGTGGCCGGACAGTGGACCCGGCCGGACCTCACCCGCGTCCAGGGCGCATCGGTCTTCTCGGCGGAAGCGGTGAACGCCGAGCTGGGGCTGGTGGCTGAGGGGCTGCCTCCTGGCGCCACGTTCGACCCCGCAACAGGTGAGTTCGCATGGACACCGGCGGTGGGGGAGGAAGGCGTCTATCGCCTCACGTTCCGAGCCGACGACGGCCAGGGTGCCGTTTCGAGCGTCATGGATATCGAGGTGCTCGCCCTGAACGAGCCGCCCGTCGCGCTTGGCGGAGCGCTCACCGGACTGGAGGACGAGCAGCTCGCTCTGACGCTCCTGGCATCAGATCCCGATGCCGATCCGCTCGGCTACGTGATCGATGCCGGACCTGAACATGGCACCCTCAGCGGAGAGCCTCCGGCGCTCACGTACACGCCTGATCCCGACTACAACGGTTCCGACGTTGTCGAGTGGCACGCGTTCGATGGCACTGATCCGTCGGCACGCGCACGGCTTGAGCTCACCGTTGAGCCGGTTGACGACGCACCGGTGCTCGGTTTCTCGGCGACCACGCTGACGCTCGATGAGGGGACGACGGGCGTACTGTCCGGCACGTGGTCCGACCCGGATGGTGAGAGCGTCGACATCGAAGTGGAGCCCTACGGGATCGTGGCGGTCGAGCCGGACGGGACCTGGGCGTGGACCGTCACAGCAGAGGACGGACCGGAGCAGGGCGGAACCGTCACGTTCACCTTCGGTGACGGGTGCGGTGAGACGTTCTGTGAGACGGTGCAGCTCGCGGTCAACCCGCTTCCGCCGACGCTGACTACTGTGGCACCGCCGGCGGGACCTGTCCCGTTGGGGTCGACTGCGGAGGTGAGCGGAGCGTTCGTCGATGCCGGCACGTGGTGCCCGCATGCCGTGACGATCGCATGGGGTGACGGGAGCTCCTCCGCTGCCGTGGTCACCGAGTCGAGCGGCAGCGGAGCCTTCGCGGCATCCCACGTATATGCGACCCCGGGTCTGTACATGCCGTCGGTCACTTGCGCTGACGACGACGGGCAGTCGACGACGGCGTCGTTGGGCTACGTCGTCATCTACGACCCCAATGGGGGCTTCACGACCGGCTCCGGGTCGATCGTGTCGCCGTCGGGCGCTTACACTCCTGAGGACTCGTCCGACTCCGATGTCGTGGGCACGGCAACGTTCGCGTTCTCATCCAAGTACCAGAAGGGCGCTACGGTGCCGATGGGGGAGACCGCCTTCGCCTTCTCGGCCGGAACGCTCGACTTCTACTCCAACTCCTACGAGTGGCTGGTGGTCGGGGGGTCGAAGGCGACATACCGGGGTTCCGGTTCGGTGAACGACGCACCCGGCTACCGCTTCGTGATCAGCGCGATCGACGGGGGCAAGACCGCTCCCGACCGTTTCCGCATCCGAATCTGGGATGCAGTGAGCGGCGTGGTGCTCTACGACAACCAGGCGGGCGCATCCGAGACCGCCGATCCCGTCACCGCCTTGAGTGCCGGGAACATCCTCGTGAAGACCAAATAGCCTCCGCCGCGGACCACGACGCCCGGTCGCAGGAGACCCGAGGCCGCTACCCATCCGGGTGGCGGCCTCGTTTCGCACTGGCCCGACGCAGTATCTTGACAATGCAAAGTTGACAGTGCAAAGATACCCCCGGAAGGCATCGGCGGACTCCGCGGGGTCCGGATGAAGGAGCGGGTCATGGCTGAGGGTACGCACGTCGTATTGGGTTCGGGTCCGGTCGGCAGCTGGATCGCGCGGTCGCTGAGCCGCCGCGGCGCGCAGGTGCGGGTCGCCAACCGCAGCGGCGCGCGCAACCCGCTGCTGCCTGCCGACGTGCCGGTGCTCGCTGTCGACGTGAGCGATACCGACGCCGCCATCCGGGCGGCGGAGGGCGCCACGGTCGTCTACCAAGCCCTCAATCCTGCCTACCACCTGTGGCACGAGCAGTTCCCCGGCCTGCAGTCGGGTGCGCTCGCTGCCGCGCGCGCCACAGGCGCCCGGTACGTCTCGATCGACAACCTCTACATGTACGAAGCGGCCGCCGGCCCCATCAGCGAGTCCACGGCGATCGCGCCGGTCTCGCGCAAGGGCGAGCTGCGCGCGCGTATGGCCGAGGAGGTCCTTGCGGCGGACCGCAGCGGCGACGTGCGGGTCGCGGTGCTTCGCTCGAGCGACTACTACGGCCCCGGTGTTACCGGCTCGGCGCTCGGCGAGCGCAGCTTCGGCCCGCTGCTCGCGGGCAAGAAGGCCGAGGTCCTGGGCGGCCTCGACACCCCGCACTCCTTCGCCTATATCGAGGACGTCGGGGCCGCCGCCGCCGAGCTCGGCTGCAACGACGCGGCGCTCGGCCGCGTCTGGATCGCGCCGCACGTCACGGCTCCGACGCAGCGTGAGGTATACGAGCGCGTCTTCGGTCTGCTCGGCCGCGAGCCGCAGTACTCGGTGGTCAGGCCGTGGATGATGCGGACGTTCGGCATGTTCAACCCCGGCGCGCGCGAGATGGTCGAGATGATGTACGAGTTCACCGAGCCGTTCACGGTGGACTGCTCGGCGATCGAACGCGAGCTAGGGTTGAGTGCGACGCCGCTGGCCGAGGGGCTCGCTCGCACGCTCGACTGGTATCGCACGCACGAGGCGGTGGCGGCATGAGCGCGGCCAAGGACGCCTACCACCACGGGAACCTGCGCCGCGCGCTGATGGACGAGGCTCTCGTGCTCATCGCCGAGAAGGGCGTCGAGGGCCTGTCGCTGCGCGAGGTGGCAGCGCGTGTCGGGGTGAGCCATGCCGCGCCCTACCACCACTTCGCCGACAAGACCGCGCTCGTGCACGCGCTTGCGCACGAAGGCATGCGACTCATGGACGAGCGGATGGCAGCGGCCGAGGAGGCCGCCGGCGACGATGCCCGGATGCGCCTGCTGGGCATCGGCATGGCCTACGTGCAGTTCGCGGTCGACCGCCCGGACTACTACGCGGCGTTCAACGCTCCCGAGATCAACGACCCTGTCGCGCAGCGCCCCGAGGACCAGCCCGCCGAGGAGCAGGGCTCGACATGGTCGCGGCTCATCGGCGCGGTCGCTGCCTGCCAGGCGGCCGGGCAGCTACCCGAGGGCGATCCGACGATCCTCGCCGTGTATCTGTGGTCGCTCGTGCACGGATTGGCCGAGCTGTGGCGCAACGGTCCGCTCTCTCTGATGCCGCAGGCCGCCGGCGGGCTCGAGCCGATGGCCCGCCAGGTCCTGCTGGCCGGGCTCGGGACGGCCGCCGCGGGCGGCGACGGCGCGACGCCGTGGGTGCCGTGCGCAGCGGAGGGTGCGCAGTGAGCATCCTGTTCAAGCCGCTGCCTCGCCGGCAGGCCATCCGCCGCACGCTGCTGATGATGTCGTTCGTGGCGTTCCCCGTCACGATGAACTTCATGTCGCCGTACGTGATCATCGACGGAGCGTTCTCCGGCATCGTGACCGGCAGCGCGATCCTGTTCGCGTCGATGTTCGTCGGCTCGATGCTGCTCGGCCGCCTGTGGTGCGGCTGGGTCTGCCCCGCGGCCGGCATGCAGGAGCCGTTCCTGCGGGTCAACGGCCGCCGGGTGGGGCCCAGGGCCGACATCATCAAGTGGGTCGTGTGGGTGGTGTGGGTCGGCGTCATCGTCTTAGGCGTTGTCAGCGCCGGCGGCTACACCACCGTCGACCCGCTGCATCTGACCGAGGGCGGCATCTCGGTGCAGGGCTCGCCCGAGCGCCCCATCTTCGTCGCCTACCTCATCTACTTCATCGTCGTGTTGACGTTCATGGGCCTCTCGCTCGCGTTCGGCCGCCGTAACGGCTGCCACACCATCTGCTGGATGGCGCCGTTCATGATCCTCGGACGCGGCGTGCGAAACCGCCTCGGCGCATGGCCATCGCTGCGGTTGGTCGCCGACTCCGAGAAGTGCACCCACTGCCACGCGTGCACGCAGTCGTGTCCCATGAGCATCGACGTCGAGAGGCTGGTCGACGCAGGGTCGCTCGAGCACCCGGAGTGTGCGCTGTGCGCCACGTGCGCCGACGCCTGCCCGGCCAAGGTGATCCGCTACTCCTTCTCGGCGGGCTCGTAGCCGCGACTCGCTCGACCGCACGCCGATGGTTCGCCGCCGACCCGCCCGCGCGGGGTATCCTTCTCACACCATGTGAACCACTGCGACGGGAGAGCCGCCGGCCATGTCCGAGCCCCTCGAACACGACGCGCATCTCAGGCGCTACGACGATCTGGCCCAGATGATCGGCGACGCCGAGAACCCCACGCCGATCGTGCGCCTCAACCGCGTCGTGCCTACAGGTGGCGGGCCGCTGTACGTGAAGCTCGAGTGGATGAACCCCTTCGGCTCGGTCAAGGACCGCGCCGCGAAGTGGATGCTCGAGGCGCTCGAGTCCGGCGGTGAGCTCGAGGGCAAGACCATCGTCGAGGCCACGAGCGGCAACACCGGGATCGCGCTGGCCGCGATGGCCACGCTCATGGGGCACCCGATGATCGCGACCGTGCCTCACACCATGCCCGCCGAGAAGGCCGTGTTCCTCGAGGCTCTCGGGGCGCGGCTCGTCGAGACCGCCGCCTCCGGCTCCGGCCGGCACCCGATGGACATCGCTTACGACCTCGCCGAGGAGCTCGTGTCTCGCGAGGGATACGTGATGCCCGACCAGTACGCCAACCCCGACAACGCGCGTGCGCACTACGAGACGACCGGCCCCGAGATCTGGCGGCAGACCGAGGGGCGAATCCGGTACTTCTTCGCCGGCTTCGGGACCTGCGGCACGATCACGGGGGTGGGCCGCTACCTCAAGGAGCGCGACCCCTCGATCCGGATCGTGGCCATCGAGCCGGTCGAGGGCCACAAGATCTCCGGCCTGAAGAACCTCACTGAGACGAGCGTGCCGGCGGTGCTCGACCGCTCCGTCATCGACGAGGTCGTTCCCGTCGACGATGAGCAGACCTGCGAAGTCGCGCTGCGGCTCCATCGCGAGGAGGCGCTGTTCGCAGGGTCGTCGAGCGCGGCGATCGTCGCGGGCGCGCTGCGGTACCTCGAAGGCAGAGAGGGCGTCGCGGTCGCCATCGCGCCCGATTCGAGCCTCAAGGCAGCGAGCTACCTCGCGCACATGCTCGGCCGCTGAGCCCGAGGCCGGCGTTCTGTGGGTCTTCTCATGAAGCCGCGTTCGGCGCGTCTCGTGCTTGCTGCACCCCGATGCAAACCGCGGCGCCGTGAGGGTTCCTCCGTGCGTCGCGCCCTTTCACGGAGGTGCACGTATGCGCAAGCTAGTCCGGCTCGCGGTGGTCGCTCTCGCTGTCACCGCGGCCTCGGCCGTGTTCGCCCAGTCGGCGTCGGCCAGTCCCAGCAAGGCGAATCCGTGCGCGAACTGCCACAGCGGCACGAACGTCCCTGTCACGGCGACGCTCTCGGCCAACAACGGCACGAACGCGACCTACAACGCCAGCGCCCCGTCCGGCGACGCCATCGCCGTGTTCGAAGGCCCCACGAAGCGCGCGACCATCAATGCGAACTCAGGTCAGTTCACGGTTCCCGTCGGCAAGACCTACACCGTGTTCGCAGTGCGTGGTCCGGATGACAACACGGGCGTCGGCCAGACCAACGTGAGCCCGGTCGCTCCGACCCCGGATACGACCGCGCCGGTCACGGCGTCCAACGCACTCCCGGCCTACACGCGTGTCGCCGCGATCTTCCTGAGCGCGACGGATAACGTCGCCGGAACAATCCGTACGTTCTACCGCATCGACGGCGGTTCCACGGCTGAGGGCGCGTCGATCCTCATCAGCGAGCCCGGCACGCACACCGTCGAGTACTGGTCGCGTGACGCTGCGGGCAACGACGAGACGCCCAAGAGCGCGACCATCAACATCACTGCCGCTCCGGGGCAGGTGCAGCGCCTCGCGGGTGCCGACCGCTTCACCGTCGCCGCCAACATGGCTCGTGCGGGATGGGACCCCTCGGGTACCAAGGCGTACCCCGGCGTGAAGAGCATCATCATCGCCAACGGTGAGACCGGCAAGGAAGCCGACCCGCTCGCCGCCGCAGGCCTGGCCGGCGCCTACGACGCCCCGGTCCTGCTCGTGAAGGCGACCGCGGTCCCGAGCTCGACCAAGCAGGTCGTCACCGAGATCGCCGCCAAGAACCCGGGCGTCGTCATCCGTGTCGTGGGTGGCACCGCCAGCGTGCCCGACGGCATCGCCTCGCAGCTGCGCGCTATCCCCGGCGTCTCCAAGACGGCCGTGCGGATCGCCGGCGCGGACCGCTACCAGGTGACCGCCAACATCGCGAAGGCCATGTCGGCGGTCCTGGGCTCCAAGCTCAAGGGCGCCTACATCATCAACTCCGAGAACCCCGCTGCGTTCTACGATGCCCTCGCGGCCTCGCCGGGCGCCTATGCCGGCAAGTACGCATTGCTTGGCGTGAAGGCGGGCAGCGTGCCGTCGAGTGTGTCGCAGGTCCTGTCGACCACGTTCGCAAGCAAGCCGCGCTATGTGGTGAACTCGGCGACCTACGTCTCGGCCGGTGTCTACAGCGCCACTCGCGCGACCCGGCGCTTCTCCACCACGAGCAACCGCTATGCGTCGGCCGCCGCCATCGCCAATGCGATCGATGACGTCGCACCCGTCAGCTCGACGCAGGTCGGACTGGCCGCGAAGCTGCCCGACGCCCTGACCGGCGGAGTGTTCATGGGCAAGCGTGCCGGCGTCATGCTCTTCACCGGTACCACCTCGGCGCTCAACACCTCGGCGTCGAGCTACATCAACACGCGCTCGGAGTTCATCGGCAAGGGCTGGGTGCTCGGCGGAACGGCCAGCGTGCCGACGACGCAGGAGAACCAGTTCAAGGCGATCCTGCAGTAGCGCACGTCCACGAGACTCCACGAGGCCCCGGAGCCGCCGCACATCAGGCGGTGCCGGGGCCTCGTCGCATTCAGCGACCGGCGCGTGACCGGGGTCACCGCCGGGCTACGGGAGCGGCACGAAGTAGCGGCCGTTGGAGACGATACCGCGCTGCACGACGCCGACGTAGCACGGGCCGGTCCCGGCGGGCACGATCGCGACGACCTCGGTGTCGGACCACGAGACCACGGTGGCCGAGATGCCGCCGAAGGTCGCCCACCCGTCACCCTGCGTCGCACCGAATCCCGTTCCCGTGATCGTCAGCAGTTCGCCGGGCGCGGCGCTCACGGCGCTCAGCGTCGTCACGACAGGTGCCGCCTGCGGGACGAACCAGCGGCCGTTGGACATGACGCCGTTCTGGGCCACGCCCGCGTAGCCCGCCGAGGCGCCCTCGGGAACGATCGCGACGACGACGGTGTCGGTCCACGAGACGACCACTGCCGGCGTTCCGGCGAAGCCGACCCATCCGGAGCCCTGCGTCGCGCCGAAGCCAGAGCCTGTGAATGTCACCCGGGTGCCCGGCGCGCCGCTGCTGCAGCTCAGGGCGTCAAGACGCGGCGTGGGCGCGGGCACGAACCAGCGGCCGTTGGACATGATCCCGTTCTGCGCGATTCCGGCATAGCCCGCCGACGCGCCCTCGGGCACCGCGGCGACGACCTTCGTGTCGGTCCACGAGATCACGATGCCGGGCTTACCTGCGAAGCTCACCCAGCCCGAGCCCTGAGTGGCTCCGAACCCCGCGCCCGAGAACGTCACGAGCGTGCCCGGCGCCCCCTGCGCGGTCGACAGCGCGTCGAGACGCGGCCGGGGCTTGAACCAGATGCCGTTCGACGCCCGCCCGTCACGCACCACGCCCAGGTAGCCGGGCTTGGCCAATGCGGGCACGAGCGCGATGACGTGCGTGTCGGTCCACTCGACGATCTCTGCAGCCGTGCCCGCGAAGGTGACCCGGCTGTCACCTCGGACCGCGCCGAATCCCGTCCCTGTGAGGGTCACGCGCGATCCGGGCGTCGCCGACGAGGTCGAGAGGGAGTCGAGCCGGAATCGCTCGACCGTGATGGTCGCACTCGCCTCGAACACCCGGCCGAGGTCGTCGGTCATCGAGTAGGTGAAGACGTCCTCGCCGAAGTACCCGGTCTCCGGCACGTACTCGAAGGAGCCGTCTTGCTCCAGCTTCAGCGTCCCGTGGGCAGGTCCTGCAACGACAGCGAGCGTACCGTCGGCGAAGGGGTCGTTGGCCCGCACGCCCGGCGCGGCTGCCGTGAGCCGTGCATCCCACAGCATCGAGAACGCATCGGGGCTCACCCGCGGCGACAGCGGCGTCGCCGAGATGGTCGCCGCCTCCGACCACCGGCCGAGCGCGCTTCTCGAGAACGCGGCGTAGTGAACGGCCACGCCCGGATCAAGCCCCTCGTGCAGCGCCGAGACGCCCGTGCCCTCGTAGACAAGCGTCGCCGCCGAGTCGTCCGGTGATGATGGGGGCTCGCCGAACGAGGCCAGGATCCGCGTCTGCGTGAAGTCCGAGTCGGTCGGATTCGACCACGTCAGCGATACCGAGCCGACGTGGGCGTTCGCGCTCAGCGCGCTGGGAGCCGGGAGCGTCCCGACCGCGGCGGCGGCGTCGATGGTGCCGCCGGTGACCGTCTTGCCGGCCAGTGCGGCCACCGGGCGCGCGGTCGACAGCAGGCGGGCCTTGAGCTGTTCGGCGCTCATGCCGCCGTGGCGCGCCAGCATCAGGGCGAGCGTGCCGGTCACGTGGGGTGCTGCCATCGAGGTGCCCGAGATGCCCGCGTACTCGTACCAGTCAGCCGCGACGCTCGCATAGGAGTCGTAGGCGCACACGTCGTCGCAGCCATCCGAGGTGCGCAGCGGGTCATCGAGCGCCGCCGAGACGCCCTCGAGCGGCGTCGACCCACGTCCGCTCAACGAGTAGGTCCACGGGTCGTCGTCAGCGTACTCGGCGTGAAGGTAGGTGCGGTACCACGTCAGGGCGGTGCCGCCGATCCAGTTCATGTCATAGCCCAAGTCGCCGCTCGAGATCAGGAGGCGGCCGCCGCCGCTGAGGAAGGTCGCAAGCGGCGTGCGCTCGGTCGAGCTGAGCGTGCCGTAGGACTGGTAGGCCGTCAGTCCGAAGCTCGCCGCTCCGGTGAACCACACGACGACCTTGCCGGCCATCTGATCCGCGGGCGGGATGCCCTGGGTGTCTCGGCGCCAGGTCGTGACGTTGGTGTAGCCCGCGGCCGCGAGCGCGCTCGTGTAGGCCGAAAGCCGCGTGCCGGCGATCTCTCCGCCGGCGGCCGGCCACGAGTCGTCGACCACGAGAATGGGGGCGGCGGTCGTGGTGGCGAGCTGCGCCATCGAGCGCGCGATGATCAGCTCGCGTTGCGTTTGGCTGGTCACGCTCTCGACCGGGAACGCGTGGTAGACCGCCTTGTAGGGGGCCTTGTCGACGAGCAAGGTCGAGCCCAGCCGCGGCTGAGTCGACCAGATGGCCGAGCCGGGTGCGCCCACGTCGACGCTGGTCGCGCCGCGATTCGAGTACGACGCGAGCCGGTCGCTGCTGTCGAGCGCCGCCACCGAGATCACGTTCGTGGCGGGGTAGGAGGCAGGGTAGAAGCCGGTCACGTCGTTGTCGGTGCCGTTGTTGCCCGCTGCACACACGACGAGCACCCCGCGGGCAGCCGCGTATGCCAGCGCGTCGGACAGGACGAGCGAGGTGGCACCGCCGCCCCACGAACAGTTGATGACGTCGGCTCCTTCGTCGACCGCGTACACGATCGCCGCCGCCCCGTTGGTGTCCGAGCCGCCCATGGGACCGAGGAACTTCAGCGGCATCACACGAGCCCCCGAAGCGGTGCCCGCACCGCCGAGCCCGTTGTCGGTTGCGGCGGCGATCGTGCCGGCGACGTGCGTGCCGTGCTTGTCGCCGTCGGCCTCGTCGAAGGTGGTGGCGTCGTTGCGGTAGAAGTCCCAGCCGCCCACATCGTCCACTCGGCCGTTGGCATCGTCGTCCACACCGTTGCCGGCCGTCTCGTCTGGGTTGACCCACGCCTTGCCCGCGAGGTCGGGGTGGTTCATGTCGATGCCGGTGTCGATCACCGCGACCGTGACGCCGTCTCCATGTGACCAGTCCCACGCCGGCTCGAGTCGCGCGTCGGCACCGGCCAGGCCACCGGTCGCTCCGGTGTTCGAGAAGCCCCACTGCATCGGGTACAGCGGATCGGTGGGTGTCGCCGCGGGCTGGTACGTGACCTCGGCGACCGCACTGCGTGCCAGCCCCGAGGAGCGCACCTTGAGCGCCAGCTCGCGGGCACCGGTGGTCGAGTCGGTCGGTTCGACCGTGACCCAGCCCAGCTGGCCGACGCCGCCCACGACCCGGTAGCCGCCGCGGACGCCGGCGGTGCGCAGCCGCGCGCCTGAGATGCCTGGTTTGAGCTTGACGTTCACGCGCCGGGAGGCCTGCTGCTTGACCGCCCGTTTCGCCATCTTGGCGGGCTTCGTGCCTGCCTGCGGACGCTCGATCAGCGCGGCGGGCGCCGGCACGGCGATCGACATCGTCATTGCGACGACGAGAAGAAGAGATACTGGCCGATACCGCATGCGAACACCTCCACGCAGCAGTATCGGCCAGTATCGGTCCGTTTTCGCGTCAGTTGTGACGAATATCACAAAGCGAGCCGAGACTGCGTCAGGCGACCGGCTCCAGCTTCGCCGAGAAGTGCCGCAGGAACGGCGGCTGCTCGACGATGCGGTAGGCGCTGAGCGCGTCGCGCTGCTCCCAGGCCTTGAGCACGACCTCGATCACGTAGTCCATGTGCGACTGCGTGTAGACGCGGCGAGGGATGGCGAGGCGCACGAGCTCGCGGGGCCCGGCGAGCTCCTCGCCGGTGACCTCGTCGCGGCGTCCGAACATCAGCGTGCCGATCTCGCAGGCGCGCACGCCGCCGAGCTCGTAGAGCGCGATCGCGACGGCGACGCCGGGCAGCTGCGTGGGCGCCAGGTGCGGAGCGAAGCGCTTCGCGTCGAGGTAGATCGCGTGGCCGCCGGTCGGCCACAGCAGCGGCACGCCCGCGTCGCGCAGGTGCTGGCCGACGTAGCGCGTCGAGGTCAGCCGGTAGTTGAGGTAGTCCTCGTCGATGCCCTCCTGCATGCCGATGGCGAGCGCCTCGAGGTCGCGCCCGGACAGTCCGCCGTAGGTGGGGAAGCCCTCGGTGAGGATGAGCAGCGACTGCGCTTGGCGCTTGACCTCGGCGTCACGCGTGCACAGGAAGCCGCCCATGTTGACGATGGCGTCCTTCTTGGCGCTCATGGTGCAGCCCTCGGCGAGGTCGCACATCTCGCGCACGATCTGGCGCACGGACTTCTCGGCGTAGCCGGGTTCGCGCATCTGGATGAACTTCGCGTTCTCGGCGATGCGGCAGGCGTCGAGGTACAGCGGCTTGCCGAACTCGCGGCAGACCTCGGCGACCTCGCGCAGGTTCGCGAGCGACACCGGCTGTCCGCCGCCGGAGTTGTTCGTGACCGTCATCATCACGAGCGGGATGCGGTCCGCGCCGTACTCGGCGAACGCCGCGCGCAGCCGCTCGACATCCATGTCGCCCTTGAACGGCTCGTCGGAGTCCATGTCGGCGAGCTGGCCGCACGGCAGGTCGAGCGCGAGCGCCCCGCGGAACTCGACGTTGGCGCGCGTGGTGTCGAAGTGACTGTTGTTGGGGACGACGTCGCCCGCGTTGCACATCACCGAGAACAGGATGCGCTCGGCGGCGCGGCCCTGATGCGTCGGGATGATGTGCGGAAATCCGGTGACGTCGTTGATCGACTCGTAGAAGTGGAAGTAGCTGGGGCTGCCCGCGTAGGACTCGTCGCCGCGCATGACGCCGGCCCACTGCTCGGCGCTCATGGCGCCGGTGCCCGAGTCGGTGAGCATGTCGATGATCACGTCTTCGGAGCGCAGGGCGAAGATGTTGTAGCCCGCGTCCGCGATCATCTCCTTCCGCTGCTCCGGTGTCGTCATCTTGATCTGCTCGACGACTTTGATGCGGAACGGTTCGATGATCGTCTTGAACTGAGACATGGCGCCTCCCGGCTGCCTTGTGCGCCGCTCGATCTTGGGTAGCGGACGCGAACCGAGAGACAGTGTACCGATGCGCGCAAGTGGTACGATTCGTGCTACTAGAGTCGTACGATTCGTACCATAGCCATTTCGGAGGTGCATCATGGATGACGCGAGCGCCAAGGAGCTGTTCATCCTCGGCCGCGTCTCGATACGGCCGACCCACGGCCACGAGATCATGCGCACGCTGTATGCGTCACGCTCGGACCTGTGGGTCGACCTGTCGAAGAAGCACGTCTACTACGTGTTGCGGAAGCTCGAGCGCGACGGACTCGTATCCGTATCCGAGCAGCGCTCCGGCAACCTGCCCGCACGCAAGGTCTACGCGATAACGGACTCCGGGCGCGCGGCGCTGGCCCGCATGATGCGCTCGGATGCGCTCGTGCGGTCGATGCCGTACTCGGACTTCGACGTGGTCTTCGGGATGCTCGCCTACACCGACGTGCTCACCGACGCCGAGAAGGACGCCGTGCTCGACTCCCGAGCCGAGTACCTGCGCGCGCTCGCGGCCGATGCCCGCCGGGTGGTCGCCGACGCGGCGACGCGCCCGGATGCCGGCGGCGTGCAGCGCGTCATCCTCGACAAGGTCGCCCGCGTCGCCGAGTGCGAGCTCGAGTGGCTCGCTGAGGTCCGGACGCAGATTGCGAGCGCGGGCTGGGGCGCGATGCGCCCGCTGTTGCATGGAACCGAACAAGAAGGAGTCATCCAGTGAGCATCCAGCTCATCATCGCGGTCGTCACCATCCTGCTGGCCGCCGTTCTCTACACCATCGCCGTCTTCGCCGAGCGCCGCGCCGGCACGCTCAAGGGCTGGCATCTCGGGTCGCGACGGCACGTTACTCGCCATCGAGCAGGCCAACGAGCGCAACCCCGACCGACCGGTGGTCCTGGAGGTCGCAGATGACGGCGCCGGCGACGAGGCGTCGGTGGAGGGCGTGAAGACCCTCGCCGACAAGGGCGCCGTCGTCATCATCGGACCGCTTACGAGCTCCTCGGCCTCGGCCGCCGTCCCCGTCGCCGAGCAGGTCGGCGTGCCGCTGCTGTCGCCGACGGTCTCCTCGACCGACTTCAGCCGACAAGACGACATGTTCTTGCGTACGTGTGCGGACAATCGCCTGTATGCGTCCATGTTGGCGTCGCAGGTCGTCGATGGGTACGGCCCGGTCCGCGTCTCGGCGATCTACGATCTGGGCAACCGTTCGTACTCGGAGGCGCTGTTCCGCCACTTCAAGGAGACGCTGGGCGCGCGTGGCGGGCGGATGCAACAGGCGCTGACTTTCACCTCAGGCGAGAATCCTGACTACACGGAGCTGGCGGGCAAGGCGCTCGCCGATAAGCCCGACTGCGTGCTCGTGGTCGCCAACCCCATCGACTCCGCGCTTGTCTGCCAGCGGTTGCGGCTGGCCGGCTACGACGGGCCGATCGCTCTGAGCCATTGGGGGGCCTCCTCCAACGAGCTTGTCACGGCGGGCGGGGATGCGGTGGAGAACTCGCTGTTCCTCGACAACTGGGATCGTGCCTCGACCGACCCCGAGTTCCTGGCGATGGTGGAGGCATTCAAGAAGCGGTTCGGGTACTCGCCGGGCTTCGCCGCCATTCATGCGTACGACGCGACCAACATGACGCTCAAGGCGTTCGAAGCCGAAGCTGCGCCGGCGTCGATGAAGGATGCGCTGCTGGGATTGGGCCCCTTCGAAGGCGTGCAAGGCGTCATACAGCTCGACGAGTTTGGCGACACGGTCCGGCCGTTCTACCCCATGACGATCGCGGGCGGCTCGTTCGTCGTCACCGGGACGCCGTGAGGCGCGCGAGCTTCGCTCGCGTGAGTGCGCAGCACCTGCTGTTCGTAGGGCTGGTGCCGCTGATCGTCGTTGGCGTGTGGGCGTCGATGCAGCTCGCCCAGGTGCAACGCGAGGCCGTGGGCTATCGCAACAGCCTCATGGCCGAGACGGCCCGCGCCGAGGTCGAATCGTTCCTGTCGGGTCCGGTGGCCACGATGCAGCAGATCGCGCATCTCCATCCGGACCCCGACGCTCGCGACCTCATCGCACAGATCCTCGCCGACCATCTCGACTACATCGAGTCGGTGGTCTACGTCGACGACTCCGGCCGGGTCGTATCGGCGAATCTGCGCCCCGGAGTGTCGGCTCGCGAGCAGGATTTCGTTGGGCTCGACCGGTCGCGTGACCCGCTGTTCCTCTCCGCGAAGGAGACCGGCAAGCCCGTCTGGTCGGGCGTGTTCACCTCGATGGTCACCGGTAGCCGCGTTCTCGGGCTGGCCGTGCCGGCGGAGTCCGGTGTCGTCATCGCGACGATCGAGATCGATTCGCTCAGAAGCACCGTACAGGCGGACCGGATCGATCCCGACGCGCAGATCGTCATCGCCGATCAGGCGGGCAACGTGCTGTTCCACAGCGATGAACGGATCGCGCGGTTGCGCCCGAACTGGGTGGAGGTGCCGCCGATCGCTGCCGCCCGCAGGGGTGAGGAGACGCGGCTCACCTACGAGCGCGAGGGCACTGAGATGCTCGGCAGTACGGCGATCGTCGACGGGGCGGACTGGGTGGTGCTGGCCGAGCAGGACTGGGCGGATGCACGAGCTCCCATCACCGGGGCGTTTCTGGGCATCGCCCTGATCACCGCGATGGTCGCCGGAGTGGCGGTCGCGGTCGCCTGGCTCTCCTCCCGCTCGCTCAGCCGACCGGTCATGGAGCTTGCGGCCACCGCGGAGTGCGTGGCCGGAGGCGACTACGACGTGAACGTGCCGCACTTCCGTCACCGCGAACTCGAACAGCTCTCCACCAGTATCACGGAGATGGCGCACGCGGTTCGTGACCGAGAGCAGGCTCTCGCAAGGTCCAACGAGGAGCTCGAGGCGACGAACGCGCAGCTGGCTGCGGCCGTCGAGGACCAGGAGCATGCGGTCGCGAAGCTCGGGGCCCTGTCGGCAGAACTCGCGCTCACGGAGGAACGCGAGCGTCGGCGGCTGGCAGAGGAGCTCCACGACGGCGTGAGCCAGTCACTCGCTGTCGTGCAGATGCGTTTGGCGATGTCGAACGCGTCCGGCGAGAGCGATCCGGAGAACACCGCGAAGATCCAGGAGCTGCTCGCGGAGGCGATCCGCGAGACGCGTGCGCTGACATCGGAGCTTGCCTCCCCGGTCCTCTACGAGATCGGTCTGGGCGCCGCGCTCGCCGAGCTCGCCGAGCGCGTCGAGCACACGCATGGGCTCGACGTGGAGGTGAAGGTCTCGACCACCGAGGAGGGGCTGTCCGACGAGGTGAAGATGGTGCTGCTGAGGGCCGCACGCGAGCTGCTCATGAACGTCGTCAAGCACGCCGGAACCGATCATGCCTGGCTTGAGCTGACCGGCGATAGCAAGATGGTGTCGCTTATCGTGCGCGACGAGGGCGCCGGATTCGACCCCAAGTCGGCACCGGCGGAGGCCGAGGGCGGTTTCGGTCTGTTCAGCATCAGGGAGCGCCTGCCGTTCGTCGGCGGATCGTTCGCGGTCGCGTCCGCACCCGGCCGGGGCACCAAGGCTCGCATCACCATCAGCAGGTCGAGCTCCGAATGAGCAAGGGCGACGCCGCCTTCTCGGCGACGCCGCCCTGCATCCGGTCGCTTCGCGGCGCTAGCTGCTCTGCGACTTCGACAGCGCGACCACGGCGGCGTAGGAGTACGCGGCCAGGCCCTCACGCTGCTTGTCGATGTTGCGCGTGAAGCGCGGGTCGTTGACCCAGATCGCGGCCATGTTCACGTAGAACTCGACCGGACACTCGTAGAACCACTTTGAGATGTACCGGCGCTTGGCCTCGGCGAGCTCCATGGCCTCAGGCGAGTCCGCAGGGACGCCGGCGTCCATGAGCGCGACGAGCCCGGTATCGATCGCGGCGCCTTCGTCGCGGATGCGCTCCCAGTCGGCCTTCGTGTAGCGCTTCGTGCGCTCGGCGGACTGCCGGTAGGCATCCGACTCACCCCAGCGCTCGCGGACCTCGTCCTCGTACTCGGCCGGGTCGAACCCGTCGAACAGCTCGGTGAACATCTTGCTCGTCTCTTCCTTCGTCATCGTCGCACCTCCTTCCGTCATCAGAATCGCTTGGTCGATGGCGGCGATCGTCGACTCGGTACGACGCATCTTCTCGGCGAGCAGGGAGCGCTGCGCCTTCAGTGCGTCGGTCCGGTCGTAGTCCGGATCGCCCATGATCTGGGCGATCTCGTCGAGCGAGAACCCCAGCTCCTTGAAGAGCAGCACCTGCATCAGCTGCTGCAGGTCGCCCTCCGAGTACAGCCGGTACCCGGCTTCGCTGCGGCCCGAGGGCCTCAGCAGGCCGATGCGGTCGTAGTGGTGGAGCGTGCGCACGCTCACCTTGGCCGTCTGCGCGGCCTCTCCGACGGTCCACGCCATGTCGATCACCTCCGGGAGATACCGTAAACCCTGACGTAACGTAAGGGTCAAGAGCGAATCTCAGACCGCTTTTGTCGAGGCAACTGCCCCCTTGAGTCGTCTGGTGCGAAGGCGCATCATCGATGGCGGGGCTCCACAGGCGGCGCGAACGGTCCGAAGCGGTCACGCGCCTGGAGGCGAAGATGGAGGAGCGAGCGTGAGCTGGCCGTCTCAACGGCAACCCGACGTGCTGGTCGTCGACGATGTCGCGACCAACTTGGCGATGCTCACCGACATCCTGGAGTCAGACGGGCTCAGGGTGCGCCCATGCAGGTCCGGGGCGGAGGCGCTCGAAGCGCTCGCGAACGCGCCGGCCGATCTCATCATCCTCGACATCATGATGCCTGAGATGGACGGCTTCGAGCTGTGCGGCCGCATCAGGCAGATGTCGGAGTACCAGTCGACGCCCATCGTCTTCATCAGCGCGCTCAACGACACCGACGACAAGCTCCGTGCCTTCTCGGAAGGCGGCGTCGACTACATCACGAAGCCGTTCCACGAGGAGGAGGTCCGAGCGCGGGTTCGCGCGCACCTGCGGCTCTACACCCTCCAGCTCGAGGTCGAGGAGTACAGCCGCCGGCTCGAGAGCCTGGTGATGGAGCAGGTCAAGGAGATCGCCGACTCGCAGATGGCCACGATCTACGCGATGGCGCGTCTCGCCGAGTCGCGCGACGACGACACCGGCGCCCACCTCGAGCGCGTGCGCTCCTACTGCGAGCTGCTCGCCCGTGAGGCCGCAAACCGCGGCATCCGCGGGGCAGCCGATCCGCTGTTCGTGCGGACGCTCGGGCAGACCAGCCTGCTGCACGACATCGGCAAGGTCGCGATCAGCGACGCGATCCTGCTCAAGCCCGGGAAGCTCACTGCCGAGGAGTTCGAAGTCATCAAGACGCACACGACCCTGGGAGCGGCGACGCTGGAGGCAGTGAGCGACCTGTATCCCCGCAACGCCTTCATCTCCATGGGCATCGACGTGGTCCGATCGCATCACGAGCGTTGGGACGGCACCGGATACCCCGACGGGTTGCTCGGCGTACAGATTCCGCTGTCGGCACGGATCATGGCTGTGGCCGATGTCTACGACGCGCTGCGCTCGAGCCGCCCCTACAAGCAGCCGTTCTCGCACGCCGAGAGTATGTCGGTCATCGCCGAAGGGCGCGGCTCGCACTTCGATCCGGAGCTGGTCGACATCTTCGTGTCGGCGGGCGCGGAGGTCGAGCGCATCGAGGCCGACGTCTCGCGGACCTGGGTCAGCTAGCGTCCTCGCCGAACACCCGTTGCCGGTAGGCGGCCATCAGCTCGCGCACCACCGGACCGGGAGTCCCGTCGCCGATGACGTGCTCGCCGAGCGCGACGATCGGCACGATGCCGCGGGTGGTCGAGGTGAGGAAGACCTCGTCGGCTGCGAGCGCTTCTGCCAAGGTGACATCGCGGTGGACGACCTCGTAGCCGGCACCGGCGATCTCGAGTACGAGCGATCCGATCGTGCCCCACAGCACGTCCTTCTCCGGGGCGAGGATCGTGGAGCCCGTGATGAAGTAGACGCTCGCGCTCGCGGCCTCGTACACGCGCTCGCCGTCGTGATAGAGCAAGTCGAGCGCGCCGGCCGAGACGGTCTCGTCGCGGTGGCGCAGCATCGTGATGTAGTTGGTCGTCTTGGCCTTGGGCATCTCGCGCACGTGACGTTTGAGGACGAGCCGCCCGCCTTGCTCGTACAGTGCGGCCGGCGGCTCGTGGAGCTCGTGCGTCATGATCAGAAACGTGGGCGTCTCGGCGTCGAAGCTCATGCCGTCGGGCGACTCGCCTCCGGTGAGCACGAGGCGCACCGTGGCTTCCTCATGGCCGTTGGCCTCGAGCAGCCGCTCGATGGCGGCGGTGATCTCCGCGTCATCGATGGGCACGCGCAGCCCGAGCTCCGCGGCCGAGGAGCGCAGCCGCTGCAGGTGCTCGGCGAGCAGGAACGGCCGTCCGTGGACGGTGCGCAGCAGGTCGAAGACGGCGTAGCCGCGCAGCAGCCCGATGTCGAAGGGCGAGATGGCGGCGTGGGCGGCATCGACGAAGGTGCCGTTGAGGTAGACGAGTGGCATACCGAGTTTCTACCACACAGCGGCGCGGCGCGCCCGTCAGCGCACGGGCTTGCCCTCGGCGGCGGCACGAACCGTCGCGCGGATCCGGTCCTCGCGGGTCTGCGCTCGCTTGGCGCTGACGATCCAGTACAACGCGAGCTTCTTCGAGCTGTCAGCGTAGGCGTCCCAGCCCGCACGGGCCCCCGGCTCGGCCGCGAGCGCCGCGGTGAGGTCGTCGGGCATCACGAGCGCCTCGACGTCGGTGAGCAGGTCCCACGAGCCGTCCGCCTTGGCCCGCTCGATGACCGCACGGCCCGCATCGGTCATGAGCCCTGCCGCCTCGAGCCGGCGCACGCGCTCCTTGTTGGGTGCGGACCACACGCTGCCGGCCCGGCGTGGCGTGAGAAGCTGCTTGAAGCGGTCGTCGTCGATGCGCCTGACGGTGCTATCGATCCAGCCGAAGCACAGCGCCTCCTCGACAGCCTCGTCGTAGGTGAGCGTCGTGCGCGTGCCGCCCTTCTTGCCGATGGCGAGCCACAGGCCGTCCGAGTCGCGGTGGTGCTCGGCGAGCCAGGCGCGCCACTCGGCGCGGTCGGCGGGTTCGAGCAGTTCGAGGTCTTCGAGTCGGGCCACGCGGGCATCACATCCGTGGTCGGCGGGTTCGTCGGGCCGCGCGTGGGGCATCCAGACGATGGCGCGCGCGAGCCATCACGGATGTACCCTTGTGGCGGCGTGCGATACAAAGAAGTCATCATTGAGGGGGGCAGTGACCGGGCGTGGGGGAAGTGCGGATCGCGACATACAACATCAGGCACGCCCAGGGCATCGAGGGCCTGATCTCTCACAAGCGCGTGGCACGCACGCTCGCGCTGACCCGCTGTGACGCCGCGGTCCTGACGGAGGTCTGGCGCGTGGGCACCCGCCTCGACCAGCCGGCGCTCCTGGCGGGACTGACCGGGATGGAGCCGCTCTTCTCGGCGGTTCACCGGTCGCTGGGCCGCGACACCGGCAACCTGCTGCTCGTTCGCGGGCGCATCATCGACAGCGCCGAGATCGATCTCGGCGGCAGAGCCGAGCGTCGCGCGTGCGTCGTGGCCGAGGTCGAGGTCGCCGGGACACGGTTCCGGCTCGCGGGCACGCACCTCACACTCGACCGCCGCACCCGCGCGGCTCAGTTCAGGCAGCTGGTCGACGAGCTGCCCGACGACCTGCCGCTCGTCTTGGCCGGGGACTTCAACGCAGCCCCGGCCGAGCTCGAGGTCTTGCGCGAGCGCTTCACCTTCGCCGAGAACCCCCCGTCGACCTTCCCGTCGGTGCTGCCCTTTCGGGCGCTCGACCACATCGGCGTGAGCGGCCCGGCCAGCCTGCTGGAAGTCGAGACCTACCCCTCGCTCGCCTCGGACCATTTGCCTCTGCTCGGGCGCGTCGAAATCGGCCTCCGCGACTCTGTGAACTCGACTTAATGCTTCGCTGATTGCGACCGATAACCTCAGAGGTGGGGTTGGGGCGTGGCCGGGCGGTCGCGTATTCAGTCATGGGCGAGACGAAGAGGGATCGATGCAACAAGCCAAGGGGTTCGTGACACGCCACTTCGAGGCGATCGTCGTATTGGTGCTGGTGGCGGCAACCGCGTTCGCCGTGCTCGTCGCGGTCGACAAGATCGCCTTCCTCAACTTCTTCTACATCCCCGCGCTGACCGCGGCCTACTTCCTCGGCAAGCGCCAGGGCGTGATGGTGGCCGTCGCCGCGGTGCTGATGGTGAGCGTCTACGGGATCTTGAACCCCAACGTCTTCGTGCCTTCGGGACAGACGACGCCGGCCTTCGGCCTGTTCCTGTGGGCGGCGTTCCTCATCATCACGGCGTACATGGTGGGCACGCTGTACGAGGCCAAGGAGCGCACCGCTGCCGAGCTCCGTCACGCCTACGAGGGCATCCTCGGGCTACTCGCCACGCTCATCGACGCGGTCGACAAGCACGCCGAGGATCACTCCGTGCGCGTCGCCGAGGTCGCCACACGCATCTGCGTCGTGCTCGACCTGCCTACGACGAGGATCGACGACATCCACGTGGCCGGTCTGCTTCATGAGGTCGGCAAGAGCGAGTCGAGCCTGACCACACTGCGCCGGGCCGCCGAGTTCGGTGGTCCCGACGAGCGCCGCGGCAAGGTGAGGCCGGCCGATCCCGCGGGGCGCATCCTGGCCCAGGTCGTCGAGCTGGTCGAGGCCATCGGCGAGCACTTCGACGGCAGCGGACCGCGCTCCATGGTGGGCGAGGACATCCCGCTCGGCTCGCGGGTGCTCGCCGCCGCGGAGGAGTACGAGTCGCGTATCACCGCGAAGCCCTACGGAGCGGGCCTGACCACCGCCGAGGCGCTTGTCGAGGTGGAGGCGCTGTCCGGCAGCAGGCTCGATCCGGCCGTCGTCGCGGCGCTCATCACCGCCGTCGAGTTCGACTGACGCACGGTCCTCCGGTCAGAGGATGACGCTGGCCGGCAGCTCGCGCTCGTCGGTGAACCACTCGGCGCCGAAGTCCCCCTCGGCGATCTTCTCGATCGGCATCCTCAGGTAGCGTCCCGTCGCCGAGACGGCCACGGTCCCGTCGGCCAGCACGATCTCGCCGCTGCCCTCGAAGATCCTGCCCGAGTCCGATGTGATGCGCGCGATGGCGCGGACCGGCTCGTCGAGCGGCACCGGCTTGCGGTAGCGCAGCGACAGCTCGACGGTCACGCCCCACGAGTCCGGCTCCGTGATGGAGACGGCGCGCCCGATGGTCTCGTCGAGCAGCGTCGAGGCGATGCCTCCGTGCAGCCGTCCCGGGTAGCCCTGGTGCTCGAGCTTGGGCTCGAACACGCCGAGCAACTCGCCGCCCTCAAGCTCGAAGAACCGCGCACCCAGCCCCGCCGAGTTCTCGATGCCGCACACCATGCACATGCGGCTGACGTTCTGCGCCTTCACGATTGCCCGCTCCATGCCCACCCCGCTCGTCGACTCGTATCGGCCACGGACGAATCTTACGCCTGGGGCGCGCAGCGCGCGCCGCCAAGGGAATACCGATACTCGGCGGATCACGAATGATGATCGCAACGATGGCAGAGAGGAAGTCACATGGACGCCACCCAGCAGGTGCTCGACGCGATGAAGGCGGCCGGCGAGCCGCTCAACGCAGGCAAGGTCGCCGAGATGACCGGACTCGACCGCAAGGTCGTCGACAAGGCGATGAACGACCTCAAGAAGTCGGGCGCGATCGAATCGCCCAAGCGCTGCTACTGGCAGCCCGCCGGCTAGCGCGAGAACGTACCCGTCACGTCACGAGCGATGAGCGCGCCCACGGCGAGCAGGCCGTGGGCCGCCATCCACCCGTACTCGATGATCCCACCGGTGACGTAGCCCCCGAGCGTCTCGGCAAGGGCGTAGCCGGTGTCGCTCGCGGCGAGCACGACCGTGCCGATCACGACCGGCCACCACGGCCATGCGAGCCGGCCGCCGCCCAGTGCGCTGATGACCAGCAGCAGGAGCAACGCGGGCGCGAACGCGAAGAAGACGTCGAACAGCGGGTAGGCCACGCTCACTGCACGCTCGGCGGTGCTGAGCTCGGGGTCGGCGAACACGACGGGGCCCAAGAAGCCGAGCCACAGAGCGATTGCGGCTCCAGCCGTGACGACTCCGGTGATCGCGAGCGGCTTCTTCAGGTCGACCAGTCCCCGGTATGCCAGCGCCGCGGTCAACAGTGCGGTCCCGAGGAACGCGTACTCCGCGAAGTAGAACAGGTCCGGCGCCCCGGGGTAGGGCACGTCGTTGCCCGTGAGCTCGTAGGCCGCCCACACCAGATCCCCGATGGAGTAGACGGCAACGCCGATGCCGATGAGCATCCAGTAGCGGCGGTACGGCTCGCCCGGCTGGTACTGCAGCGCGGTGCGGATGACGATCGCAGCGGCCAGACCGGTGACCAGCACGCTTCCGACATCCGCCACCCACAGACCGACGGTCTCGCCGCCCAGTCCGAGCAACACCACAGCGGCGATGAAGGAGATCGCGAGCGCCATGGTGACGCTCATGAGGACCGTGTAGCGCGAGATGGGAGTCTTGCTCACGCCGCGGCCCTCTCAATCTCCGAGATCAATGAATCGATGGTGGCGGCGGGCGCCACCGGCCGCAGCAGCTTCCGAACGCTCTCCTCGAGCCGGGGGAGGTCCGAGCGGTCGAGGGAGTCAGATGTCTTGCCGAGCGCCAGGGCGGTCGCCCTCACGCAGGTGTCGGCCACCGTGGGTCCGACGAACGGCTCCAAGATCCCCGTCACAGTCGTCGCAAGCGACATCTTCTGTCCTTGTCATCTAGTGCATGGATGGGAGAGGCGCTGGTCGTGATCTGTACCCGTTATCGAGTATTCAGTATAGCGCGCGTATCAGATTCGCGACAAAGCGCGCGGTCCTCGCCACCACCTCGGGGTCCGCGAGTCCGGGCAGGTCGTGGGGTGCATGGGCGATTGAACCGTTGACGGTCGCGAAGTCCATGCTGGTGATTGCCGCGGCCGGCACGCCACGCATCGCGAACACCATGTGGTCGCTCATGGGCCACACCGGTCCACACTCGACGAACGGGTCCGCTTCCACGAGTCGGGCGATGAGTGCCACCGTCTGCTCGGGGCATGAGTACGTCGACACCGCGCTCGGGCCACCCGGCAGCCCGGCGGCGTCGATGTTGATCGCGAGCCCCACGTCCGACAGGCCGTCGCCGTACGCGGACAGGTAGGCCATCTCGCCGTAGGCCGCGAAGTTGTCCTCGCCGTTGAAGGGGACGAGTTCGACGCTGCACGACGGAGGATCGGCGGCCAGGAGCTCGGCGGCGCCGAGCAGCACGCATACGCCCGTGGCGTTATCCAGTGCCCCCGGTGTGCCTCGGCGGCTGTCGACGTGGGCGCTCACGACGACCCGACCCGGCCCGGTCCCCGGAAGGCGTCCTATGAGCTGGTCGGCCCGGCCCGGCGTGACCAGCGAGTCGATGACGAGGTGGGCGGTCTTGCCGGCGTGCGTCAGCAGGGCTTCGCCTTGGGAGCGGCTTGCGTACACCGAGGGGACTGCGAAGTCACCGTCCTCAAAGAGCGGGAACGGGTCGAGCGCACCGGCGGAGGTCGGGTTGTGGCCGGTGATGCCGATGACCGCGGCTGCGCCCGATGACTCGAGCCGCTCGATGATGCGCATGTGGTCGTCGAGGCGGTAGAACGGGTAGTTCTTGGGGCCGATCTGCTCGGCGGCGATGTCTCCGTGCAGCACCACGATCCGACCGCCCAGCTCGGCGGCGCCCAGCTCCTCGAGGCTTGAGACCGCAACGAGCGGCGCGCTCACGTCGATGCTCGGCGAGTAGGGGCCGCACGAGATTTCGGGGGTCTCACCGCCGACCTCGATGGTAGCGGCCACCGGCTCCCAGACGACGCAGTCGAACCCGATGCGTTCGACCGACGCGCCCATCGCGGTCAGCTCTCCGGCCACGTAGTCGTTGGCCGCGTTGCCGCCCGGGCTTCCGACGGCGCGGTCGGGGAAGGGGAGACACAGCTCGTCAAGGCGTATGACGGTCCGCTCGATGAGCGGGCCCAGGTCTGTCGTGTGCATGCGCATACCTCCGCCGGAGTAGCTACCCCTTCAGCGGTGGCGCGAGCACACGCGTGTGCGCGGGCACCACGCGGCGCCCGCGCACACGGAAGCTATTGGGGCTCGCCGAGGCCGAATGCGGTGAGCGCGGCGGCTCGCAGCTGATCGGCCTTGTCGGCCGACTGCTGTGCCGATGCCGCAGAAGCTTCGATCAGCTTGGTGAAGAAGGCGGGATCCGCCACGGCCGCGGGATCTGCGACCTTGCGCGCCTGTGCGTTGAGCGAGTTGACCTTCTCCACGCCCTGGTTGTACTTCGCGACACGCCCGGCCCGGCCGTCGTCGGCCATCGCCAGTGCGGCGGCTGCGGACTGCCTGGTGAGCGAGCAGTACTTGGCGTAGCGGTTCATCCCGAGGCTCGGCATCTCCTCATGGATCGCGTTGAACATCGTCTGCGCGGCTGCGAGCTCGACCTTGGCCTTGTTGGCCTCCGCCTTCATCTTCGAGTAGTTGCTGGCGTTGCCTGCGGCGATGGCGGCATCGATCGCCTCGTTGCCCGCGTTGGTCCGTCGGATCGCGGCATCGACCTTGTCGGTGACGACCGCGATGTCGGCGACGAGCACCATCATGTCCTCGAGGCCATCGACCGCCTTGGTGGCCTCGGCGAGCGACGTCAGGTACGCCTTCTTGCCCTCCGAGTCGTCGAGGGGCTCGATCGCCGCCTTGGCGGCCGCGATCTCGTCGCGCGCCTGCCGCAGGTTGGTCGCGGCCTCGTCGGTGATGACCTTGATCTCGGCCGTCGACGGGTCGCCGGCACCGGCGCGCGCCAGCTCGGTGCTCACGTTGCCGATGAGTCCGACCGCGGTCGAGAAGTGGTTCTCGGCCTGGTTCACGGCTTCGGTGGTCTTGGCCTCCTCGCTGGCGTTGTAGGCGAAGATGCCTCCGACGCACAGCGCTGGCAGGCACACGAGCAGCACGACCGCGATGATCACGATCATGAGCACGTTGCGCTTCTTGGCGGGTGCGGGGGCGGGTGCGGGAGCGGCAACGGGCGCACCGGGGGGTGGTGGCGCATAGGCGCCCGGAGGAGGCGGAGCCGCGCCGGGGACCGGCTGGGGCGGGGGCGGGGGTGCCGCTCCCGGCACGGGTGCGGGAGGTACCGCTCCCGGCTGCTGCTCGTACGGTCCCTGATCGCTCATCGCGCGTACTCCCCCCGTCCAAGACGCCGGGCGTCCGATCGCCCGACAGCTCATGGTCCGATGATGCCCCTGTCAGGGGCGGCAGGCAAATTCTTCGACCGCGGGCGGGGCTGGGTCGCCTCGGTGGGCGCATCGAGCCCCTCGGATGGGAAGACTACTTTGTACACGCCGACCACCCTTCACGGAGAGACCCAACGTGGACCCACAGACCTCTGGCGCCGACGTCGACCTGCACGATCCCGAGCTCTACCTCAACCGGGAGCTCTCGCTGCTGGCCTTCCAGGAGCGCGTGCTCGAAGAAGCCGAGAACCCCGCCAACCCGCTGCTCGAGCGCGTGAAGTTCCTGGCGATCATGAGCAGCAACCTCGCGGAGTTCTTCATGGTCCGCATCGGCGGCCTCAAGCAGCAGGTGGCGGCCGGGGTCAGCGAGCTGTCCCCTGACGGCATGACCCCGACCGAGCAGCTCGAAGCCTCGCGCGAACGCGCGGTCGAGCTGATCAAGCGCGGGCGGGCCCTGTACCAGCGACTGTGTGAGGAACTCGACGAGGCCGGCATCCACCTGATGAGCTACGCCGAACTCGACGACGCCCAACGCGCCGACGCCGACGAGTACTTCGACTCGACGGTTTACCCGGTGCTCACGCCGCTCGCCGTCGATCCCGGCAGGCCGTTCCCCCACATCTCCAACCTCTCGCTCAACCTCGCCGTCACCGTGCGCGGATCCGACGGGGAGGAGCGCTTCGCGCGCATCAAGATCCCCAAGGCGCTGCCGCGCCTGCTGCCCGTCCCCGCCCCGGCGAATGCCGAGGAGGGCAAGCGCGGGCACTGGTTCGTCTGGATCGACCAGGTGGTGTGCGCCAACCTCGACGAGCTGTTCCCGGGCGTCGAGGTCACCGGGGCTCATGCGTTCCGCGTCACGCGCGACGCCGAGATGGCGATCCAGGAGATCGAGGCCGACGACCTGCTCGAGACCATCGAGGAGGGCATCCGGCGCCGCCGGTTCGGCTCGGTGGTCCGGGTCACCGTCGACGACGAGATGCCCGAGCACGTGCGCAACCTGCTCGTGGACAACATGCGCCTTCAGCCCGGCGAGCTCGTGGTGCTCGACCCGCCGCTGGGCTTCTCGGACCTGTTCGCGCTGTACCGGCTCGACCGTCCCGACCTCAAGGACAGGCCGTTCGTCCCGGTGCTGCCGCCCGGCATGGAGGATCCCGACGAGCGCGACATGTTCGCCTCGATCCGCGACCGCGACATCTTGCTGCACCGCCCGTTCGAGTCGTTCGAGCCGGTCGTACACCTGCTGCAGCAGGCCGCGTGCGACCCCGACGTGCTCGCCATCAAGATGACGCTGTATCGCGTGGGAAAGGACTCGCCGGTGGTCGAGGCGCTGCTCGAGGCCGCCCAGAACGGCAAGGAGGTCGCCGCGCTCGTCGAGCTCAAGGCGCGCTTCGACGAGGAGTCCAACATCGGCTGGGCGAGAACGCTTGAAGCCGCCGGCGTGCACGTGGTCTACGGGCTGCTCGGCCTCAAGACCCACAGCAAGATCGGCCTGATCGTCCGCCGAGAGGGCCGCCGCATCAGGCGCTACCTGCACGTCGGCACCGGCAACTACAACGTCGTCACGGCGACCCAGTACACCGACTTCGACCTGCTGACCTGCGATGACGCGATGGGCGAGGATGCGACGCGGCTGTTCAACTCGCTGACCGGCTACGCCGACGAGCGCGACTACACCGACTTCCTCGTGGCTCCCAAGACGATGCGCGACGGCTTCAAGGCGCTCGTTGAACGCGAGATCGAGCACGCGCAGTCCGGCCGGGGCGGGGCGATGACGCTCAAGATGAACGCGCTCGTCGATCCCAAGATGGTGCGCCTGCTCTACGAGGCCTCGATGGCCGGTGTGAAGATCGATCTGCTGGTGCGCGGCGTGTGCGCGCTCAAGCCCGGGGTGCCCGGTGTCTCGGACAACATCGCGGTGCGCAGCTACGTCGGGCGGTTCCTCGAGCACACGCGGGTCTACTGGTTCGACAACGCCGGCTCTCCGGAGGCGCTGATCGGCAGCGCGGACCTCATGTCGCGCAACCTCGACCGGCGCGTCGAAGTGCTGGCGCCGGTCAAGTCTCCCGAGCTCAAGGAGCGTCTGCGCGAGCTGCTCGACGTCTATCTCGCCGACACCGCACACACCCGGATGCTCGACGCCGAGGGTCGCTACACGCTCGTCGAACCCGCCGAGGGCGATGCGATCGATGCGCAGGAGTTGCTGCTCGAGCGAGCGGGCGGGACCAAGTCTGGCTAGCGGCTCGCGCGCCCGCCGCCGATGCAGCGCGGGCTCGCGCAGCTCGCACACGAGCGGGAGCAGTGTTCGAGCCACTGGCCGCACTTCGCGCACTGTGCGCGCCCGGGGCTGACCGGCGCGCCGCACGAGGGGCAGACGGCGGGCTCATCGGCCCACGTGTCGGTCTCGAGCAGCGAGGCGTCGCTCACGTTGTAGCGCTCGTGGCGAGCGTCGGGCGCGGGGGTGTCTCGGCGGGTGTTCATGGGCGAAGTATACGCGCGTCAGGTGGCGCGGGTGCGGGAAGATACCGTAGTGAGGAGGTGAGCGTCATGGTCACGAAAGAGGACATCATGGCCCGGCGTGAAGAGCTGATGGCACGCGCCGAGGAGTTGAGGGAGCGCTTCGCCGACAACGTCGACGAGGAGGTCGTCGCGCAGGCGGCGGGTTGGACGCTCGTGAGCGCCGGAATCGCGGTCGGCGTGACGATGTGGTTCCGCGGCCGGCGCACGGTGCTGGCGATGCTGCTTCCGATCGGTCTGATCACCGGCGGCGCGATGCTGCTCGGCAACACGGCCTGGCACCGGCGCGGCAGCCGCATCCTTGAGGCCGAGGCGCGCGTCCGCGAAGAGCTCGCGGCGCTCGATCCGGTCGCGCGGCTGCAGGTCATGCGTGAGATCGGTCCGGAGACGATGCCGTTCGTCCGTCGGCACGCGCACAACTAGTCGATGCCGGACACACTGCTCGAAGTCTCGGGCGCCCGCGTACTTCGCGACGGGCGCCCGATCCTCGACATCGACCGGTTCACGATCCTCGCGGGCGAGCACCTCGCCATCCTAGGGCCCAACGGCGCGGGCAAGTCCACGCTCGTCGGGCTGCTCACACGCGAGGTGCGGCCTCTGCACGCCGACCCGCCGCCCGTGCTGTGGCGCGGCCAGGCGCTCGTCGAGCTGGCTGGGGTCCGCCGCCTCATCGGTGTGGTCTCGAGCACCTGGCAAGACACGGTGAGCGTGCACCTGCCGGTGTCGGACGTGGTGTTGGGCGGGCGCTTCGGCGCGCTGGGCATCCCGCTGCATCTGGCGGAGCGTGTCACCGGTGCCGACCGCGAGGCCGCCGCGCGTGCGATGGCCGAGCTGGGGATCACGCACCTGGCCGAGCGTGACATGCGCACGCTGTCGACGGGGGAGGCGCGCCGGGCACTCATCGCACGGGCGCTCGTGCACGACCCGGCGGTTCTGGTGCTCGACGAGCCGTGCGCGGGACTCGACCCGACGGCCGCATGGCACCTGCGCGCCACGATGCGCGAGCTGGCTTGCGGCGGTCGCACGCTGGTGCTGGTCACGCATCACATCGAGGACATCGTGCGCGGCATCGAGCGGGTCGTGATGATGCGCGACGCCCGTGTCGTGGCCGACGGAGCCGCCGAGGAGCTGCTGAGCGACGAACGGCTGAGCGAACTGTTCGGCGTTCCGCTCGAGGTCGAACGGCGCGATGGGGAATACCGACTCTGGTGACCAAGGAGGCGAGATGGCCGAGGCGTTCAAGAACGTGATGCAAGAGGTGACGCTCTTCTTCGAGCTCGCCGGCGTCGTGGCGATCATCGCCGGGTTCGTCTACGGGCTCGTGCGTGCGTATCGGGCGCGCGATGGCCGTGCCGGCACCGAGAGGCCTTACGAGGCTTTCCGCGCCACGTTCGGGCGTGCGGTGCTCGTCGGGCTCGAGATCCTGGTGGCCGCCGACCTGATCCGTACGATCGCGGTCGAGCCGACCTTGAACAACCTGTGGGTACTCGCGCTGCTCGTGGCGATCAGGACGTTTCTGTCGTGGTCGCTCGAGGTCGAGATCGACGGCCGGTGGCCGTGGCAGCGCAGCGCCGCTGAGCAGCAGAAACGCTGCGATCAGGATTAACTACTAACCCGGTATTTACTTTAGGCCCGTAGGGGTCTAGCGTTGGCTTCGTGGGGCGGCAGTGCCGCTCCGTACCGATGTGTCCGACGCGACGAAGCAGGTGAGTCAGGTGCCCGTTCGCCACGCATTGCTCGGCCTGCTTCATCAGCGGCCGCGACACGGGTATGACCTGCGCGAGGCCTACCTCGCGCTTGTCGGCGGCCCCAGCGTGTGGGACCTCAAGCCCGCCCAGGTCTACACGACGCTCGCCCGGCTGGAGCGCGACGGGCTGATCGAGCCGGTCGAGACCGCGCGCATCGGCGGACCCGACCGCGTCGTCTACTCCGTCACCGATCCCGGGCGCGCCGCGCTGGCCGCGTGGCTGTCCGAGGGCGTGCACGGCGATCATGTGCGCGACCACTTCTTCGTGAAGCTGATGGTGGCGCTCGGTACCCCGGAGGCCGACCCCCGCGAGATCGTGAAGGTGCAGCGCGCGACGCTGTACCGCGACCTGCACGCGCTGACCGCGAAGCGCGCGCACATCGACCGCAGCGTCGAGCTCGCCCGGGCGATGCTGCTCGACAAGGCGGTCATGCACCTCGAGGCCGACTTGCGCTGGCTCGACATGGTCGAGGGCAGGCTCGCAGAGGTGGAGCGCCAGCCGCTCCCGCAGCCGATGCCGCGCCGCCGGGGACGTCCGCGCAAGGCCGACGACGACGCGACCGAACTCGCAGGATAGGAGCGCTGAGACACGATGGCGATCGTTGAGGCACGCGATCTGACGAGGGTCTACGGCAGCGGGAACACCGCTGTGACCGCACTGGACGGGGTGTCGATCTCCGTCGACGCCGGCGAGTTCGTCGCGGTCATGGGCCCGTCGGGCTGCGGCAAGTCGACGCTGCTCAACCTGCTCGGCGGACTCGACTCGCCCACGAGCGGTGAGATCGAGATCGACGGCCGGCTCGTCTCGGGCATGACCGACGACGAGATGACCAAGCTCAGGCGACGGCGGTTCGGCTTCGTCTTCCAGTTCTTCAACCTCATCCCGGTGCTCTCGGCCGTCGAGAACGCCGCGCTGCCGCTGCTGCTCGACGGCGTGTCGCCCGCCGACAGCCACTCCAGGGCCGCCGAGTGGCTCGCGCGGGTGGGGCTGGCCGACCGCATGAACAACCGTCCCGACCAGCTCTCCGGCGGCCAGCAGCAGCGCGTCGCGGTCGCACGCGCGCTGGTGACCGATCCGGCGCTGCTTCTGGCCGACGAGCCGACCGGCAACCTCGACTCGCGCAGCAGCGAGGACGTCGCGGGGCTGCTCAAGCAGGCATCCGACGAGTGGGGCCGCGCGATCCTCATGGTCACGCACGACCCGCGCATCGCGGCGCACGCTCACCGCATCGTGTTCATGACGGATGGGCGCATCGTGGACGACACGCGCATCGCCGGGTCCGAGGAGGCGCGCGTCGCCATGGAGAAGGTGGGCCTGCTGTGAGCGTGTCGCTCACACTCGCGCTGCGCTACCTGTGGGGTCGCCGTCTGCGCACGGCGCTCACGACGCTGGCCGTGGTCTTCGGCGTCGCGATCATCTTCGGTCTCAACGGCATGCTTCCCGGCATGATCGACGCGTTCAACCGCGTCTTGCTCTCGGCGGCCGGCCAGGTCGACCTGTCGGTCACGAGCGCGAGCGGCGGGGTGTTCGATCCGGGTGTGGCGCGCGACGTCGCCCGCGTCCGTGGTGTGGCCGCCGCGACGCCGTCGCTGCGCCGCAACGTCGGCCTGCCCCGGGGCGCGGACGTCAGCGCCATCACGCTCGTGGGCATCGAGCCGCGCACGGCGATGCAGGTCCGCGAGTTCGCTGTGACCTCCGGCCGCATGGTCGCGGCCTCCGACCGCGCCGTGGCCGTCATCGGCGCCGACACCGCCGACAAGCTCGGCGTGGGGCTCGGCGGAACCATCGCGGTGCCCACCGTCGCCGGCATCGAACGACTCCGTGTCGTCGGCCTGCTCGCGGGCGGCTCGTCGCCGGGCTCGCCGGAGGTCTACGTCTCGCTGTCCGAGGCCGGCCGCATGCTGGGGCTGCCGGGCAAGGCGTCGACCGTCGAAGGCCGGCTCGAGCCGGGCGCCGAGCGTGCGACCGTGGAGGCGGCCGTGCGCCGTGCGGTGGGTGACGAGTACACCGTCGGCGGCCTGTCGACCGAGAACCAGCTGCTGGCCTCGCTCAAGATCAGCCAGTTCGCGTTCACCATGTTCGGCACGTTCGCGCTGATCATGGGCGGCTTCATCATCCTCAACACGTTTCGCACGCTGGTCTCGGAGCGTCGCCGCGACATCGGCATGCTGCGCGCTATCGGGGCGTCGCGTTCGACCGTCATGAACGTCTTCCTGTACCAAAGCCTCATCCAGGGCGTGCTCGGCACGGCGCTCGGGTTGGCGGCGGGCTACGCGCTGGCCTCGGCGGGCATCGGGGCGATCGCGCCGATCTGGCGAGAGACGCTCAACATGGACCTCGGGGTCATCCAGCCGACGTTCACTCCGCAGACGTGGATCGCGGCGATCGTGCTGGGCATCGGCGTGACGGTGCTGGGCGCGATCGTGCCGGCTCGGCAGGCCGCGTCGATCACGCCGCTCGAGGCGTTGCGGCCCCAGGTCGCCGAGGTGGCCGAGCGCGGGCACCGGCGCGCCGTGCTCGTGGGTGCCGGGATGCTCGCGGTGTCGGTGCCGATGCTGGCCACCCGGCAGTCGGGCGCTGTGGGTCTGGGCGCGGTCTTCTTCCTGGTGGGCCTCATCCTCGTGGCACCCGCGCTCATCGAGCCGCTGTCGCGCGTGCTGTCGCGCATCATCACGCCGCTGTCGCCGGCCACGGCCGACCTTGCGAACTCGAATCTCACCCGCCAGCCCGGCCGGGCCGCCGCGACCGCCTCGGCGATCCTGGTCTCGCTCGCGGTCGTCGTCTCGATGCTCGGCGTCATCACCTCGATCTACGCCGGCTTCTTCTCCTACATCGACACCTCGCTCGGCTCGGACTTCGTGACCATCCCGCAGGGGTTGCTGATCGGCGGTGGCCATGTAGGCGCCGACGAGCGCCTCGTGGAGCGCATCGCGTCGACTCCGGGCATCTCGGACGTCGCCACCATGCGCCTTGCCATGGCGCGCATCGCGGGCGGGGACGTCCAGTTCGTCGGCATCGACCCCGAGACCTACCCGCGAGTGTCGTCGTTCACGTTCTCGGAGGGCACCGGGGCCTCGGACATCGCCGACCTGGGCTCCGGTCGCACGGTGCTGGTCAACGGGATCTACGCAGCCCAGAACGGGGTGCGCACCGGGCAGGTGCTCAAGGTCGAGACGCCCAACGGGATCAAGGACTACACGGTCGTGGGGATCGCGACCGACTACCTCAACGCCAAGCTCGCCACCGTCTACATCTCCCAGGACAACCTCGCCGAGGACTTCGGAGTGACCAGCAACGTCATGGTGCTGGCCAACGCCGAGCCGGGCGCGTCGATCCCGCAGGTCAAGCTGCGTCTCGACCACCTGCTGGCCGACTATCCCCAGTTCATCCTGTACGACTCGCAGGGGTTCAAGAACACGCAGGCGGCGCTGTTCGCGCAGACGCTGGGGATGTTCTACGTCTTCATCGGCATGCTCGCGCTGCCGACCCTGCTGGCGCTGCTCAACACGCTCGCCATCAGCGTGTTGTCGCGCACCCGCGAGATCGGGATGCTGCGCGCGGTCGGCGCGACGCGCGCGCAGATCCGGGGCATGGTGGTGGCCGAGTCGATGCTGCTTGCCGCGGTGGGCGTCATCTTCGGCGTCATCGGCGGCGTGGCGCTGGGGTACGCGCTCGTGTTCGCGATGAACGCGACCGGTTTCGTGATGCCGTACTTCTTCCCGTGGGCCGGCGTGTGGACCGCTGTGATCGCCGGGTTCACGTTCGCGCTGCTCGCGGCGCTGCTGCCGTCGCGCCAGGCGGCGCACCTCGATATCGTGGCCGCGCTGCACTACGAGTAGGATGCGGGTGTGGACTCACTCGGCTCCGACAGCTTCGGACTGCTCGCCTTGGTGCCGCTCGCGCTCGCGAGCGCGTTCATGCCGACGCGCACCTTCGTCGCCGCGCGCCTCATGCTCACGCGCAGGCCCATCGCCAATACGCTCGCGTTCCTCGCGGGCAACTGGGTGTGGCGCCTGGCGCTGGGTACGCTGCTGCTCCTGGTGCTCGGGCTCGATCTGACTTGGCTCGCGCGTTGGGGCGAGACGGTCTTGCGGGTCCTCATCGGCCTGGGCGCCGTCGCCTTCGCGCTGCTCGCGGTCGTGCAGTGGAGGACCGGCAGCGGCATCGACGAGGCGCGAGTCCAAGAGTGGCTCGACCGGCTCGACGGGCTGGAGCCGGGCCGCATCTTCGTGGTGACGCTGTCGGTCATGATGTGGCCCGGGGTGCAGTGGCTGTTCGTCATCGCCGGCACCGGCGTCATCCACAAGTCGGGCGTCCCGTCGGTCGCTCAGTTCGCCGCACTGGCCTTCTACACCGCGTGCCAGCTCGCGATGGTGGCCTCGCCGCTGCTCATCGCACGGCTGGGTGACGCCCGTACCGAGCGCATCCGGCGCGATGCACTCGAGTTCCGTCTGAGGGCCCAGGAGCACAGCGTCGCGGTGTTCGCTGTGCTCAGCGTGGGGTGCGCGCTGTTGGCGCTGTCGGGGTTGCTCGGCAGGTAGGGGTGCGGGTGGGCGGCCTCAGGCCAGCCCGAGCCGCTCGCGCACGGCGTCGCTTCGCAGCTCGCGCAGCGCGTCGGCGGCGACCCAGCGTGCGGCGCGCGCCTGGTCGGGCTCGAGCGAGCCGGCTGACGCGGCGATACGCTCGGCGGACTCGATCGCGGCGGCGTGCAGCTCCGGCGAGCGCTTGCCGATCTGGCGCAGCGCCCAGTTCACGGCCTTCTTCACGAAGTTGCGCTCGTCGCGTGCCTCGCGCTCGATGAGCGGCAGGAAGGGGGCCAGGTCGGCGTCGGAGGCCTTCTTGTCGTGGACAGCGAGCTGCGTCATCAGCACGAAGCCGGCACGCTTGACGAACTCCTCGTCGCGCTCGGCCCACCCGGCGGCCTTCTCCCATGCCAGCGGCGTCTTGTCGAACAGGTTGCCCATGAGCTGGTCGCACACGTCCCACGAGTCGATCTGGGCGACCCAGTCCTCCATCTGCTCGGCCGTCACGAGCTCGGGAGCGTCGATCAGCGCGGCCATGATGCGGGCCTCGTGCACGCCGCTGCGCCACAGCCGGTCGGCCGCGGCGTGCCGCTCCGTGATGTTGCCGCGGCCCAGCGAGCGCTTCGCCTCGGTCGCGAGCCTGCGCACGGTCGGCATGTTCACGCCCAACACGTCGGAGCCGCGGATGCCGTAGCGCGCCATGCCCGCGACGTTGTCCGGGTTGGCGTGCGCGCGCAGCTCGCGCAGCAGCGCGTCGGCGCACGCGGCCGACGTGCCGGGCAGGCACCGCAACGCGAAGGAGGGCTCAGCGGGGAGGTTGGGCTCGGTCATGATGGGTGTATGCCCGACTCCGGGCGCCTTTGACGCGCGCGAGGCGCTTCGGACACACTGCGTGAGACACCATTGGCCGCCACCGGAAAGCTGCCGTGCGCCTCACCGTCCGCCCCCGCGCACTCCTCATAGCACTCGCCGTGCTCGCGGTCCTCGACGTCGCCCTGCGTGTCGTCGGCCCGCCGAGCCCGCCGCGCGGCTACCGCATCCCGGATCGCACCACCGCCGGCTACGACTCCTACGTCGCCGCTCTCAAGGCCGAGCAGCCCGCGCGCGTCGCCGTGGTGGGCGACTCGGTCGTCTACGGCACCTTCGCGCTTCCGCCCGACACCCTCTCCGCGCAGCTCACCGACGTCTTCGCCGAGAAGGGCATCGACGCGCGCGCCCACAACTTCGGGCTCTCGGGCGCGCACGCGACCGACTACCTGCCGCTCGTGGCCGACCTCGCGACCGAGGACGCCGCCGACGTCATCGTCATCAACTTCGACTACCGCTTCTTCGACGCATCGGAATCGCTCACGCGCCGCTACCCGGAGCTCTACGTCAGGGCGCTCGAAGGCCTGCCGGAGAGCACGGTACTGGCCCGCGAGCCGTTGATGCGACCGAGCGCCGAGGCCACCCGCACCTTCGACGAGGTCGCCTCGGATGCCGTGGGCCGCGTGTGGGCGCTCTACGGCATGCGCGAGTACCTGGCGTCGGTGCTTCTCGGCGATCCGCCCAAGCGTTCGGCCGAGCTGGCCTCGGCGGACTGGCGTGCGGGGCTGGCCGGCCGCGAGCTCTACACCAAGCGCTCGACCGCGCAGCTCGACGCCAAGGAGGTGCGCGAAGCCTTCGACGTCGCGCCCTTCACCCCGGACAACCCGCATCTCGCGCGGCTCGCACTCGCGCTCGACGTCGCCAAGGCGACCGACACGCCGGTGTTCGTGTTCGCCGGGCCGGTCGACGCCAAGTTGCTCGACGAGCAGGGCTGGTGGGACCGCGCCGCCTACGAGGCGAACCTGGCCATCGTGCGCGCGCTCGTCACGCAACACTACGGCGTGTGGCTCGACTACACCGACGCGCTCGAGCCCGCCCAGCTCGCCGACACGCATCACCCGCTCGCGCCCGGCTACCGCACGCTTGCTGAGGAGCTCGGCGACGACATCGCACCGGCGGTCCGGCGGGCCGCGGCCACGTCGGCGGGCGAGGGGGGCGAGCAGTGAGCATCGCGAGCTGGACCTTCGCAAGCTTCGTGGCGCTCGTGCTGGCCGCCTACCGGCTCACGCCGCCGCCGTACCGGCGCCTCGTGCTGCTCGGCGCGTCGATCGTCTTCTACGCGTGGGCGTTTCCGGCGCACGCGGTCGTGCTCGCGCTGCTCGCGCTGGGCACGTGGCTGGTCGGCCGGCGCGTGGTGCCGGGGACGGCGGGGCGGACGCGGCTGCTCGCGTGGGCCGTGACGGCGCTGCTGCTCGTGCTGGGCGCATACAAGTACGCCGACATGGCCGAGCAGACCGCGGCGGTGCTGCTCTCAGCGGTCGGGCTCGCGCCGCTCGACCTGCCGCGCCTCGTGGCCCCGCTGGGCCTGAGCTACGCGACGTTCATGCTCGTGCACTACCTGGCCGAGCTCTACCGCGGCAACGCCACGCCTGCGCGCGACTTCACCGATTTCGCGCTGTACGCCTTCTTCTTCCCGACGGCGGTCTCGGGTCCCATCAAGCGCTACCCGCAGTTCGTCTCGGACCTCGACGAGGACCGACGACTCACCCTCGAAGACGTCTCGGCGGGCGTGGGCCGCATCATCTTCGGCCTGTTCAAGAAGGTCGTCGTGGCCGACCTGCTGATCGCGTGGACGGTGCCGCTGACCGACCGCCCCGGCGTGCAGGACCCGCTCGCGTTGCTCGTGGCCGTCTACGCGTACGCGTTCGTCATCTACTTCGACTTCTCGGGCTACTCGGACATGGCGAACGGGGTGGCGCGGCTGTTCGGCTTCACGATCATCGAGAACTTCGAGCACCCGTACCTGCGAAGCGACCTGTCGAGGTTCTGGCGCACCTGGCACATCTCGCTCACGCGCTTCATCACCGAGAACATCTACATCCCGCTGGGCGGGTCGCGGCGTGGTTCGCTGCGCACCGCGGGCAACACGATGGTCGCGATGCTGGCGAGCGGCTTGTGGCACGGCGCGGCGTGGCACTACGTGGTGTGGGGCGGGCTGCACGGCGCGGGGCTGATCGTGGCGCGCGCGTGGGGCGGGTTGCTCGGCCGGGTGGGTGCGGCGTGGCCGGCGTTCGGTCGTGCGCGCGAGCACCGGGCGGGGCGCGCGGCCGGATGGGCGCTGGGCACGGGCGTGACGTTCAACTTCGTGGCGATGCTGTGGGTCGTGTTCTTGCTGCCGCTGTCCGATGCGCTCGTCGTGTGGGAGCGAATCGGGCGCGCTGTGGTCCGCGCGCTGATGCATGCGGTGGGGTGGTGAGATGAGCGACAAGACCCGCCAGCTGCTTGCCGACATCGCCGTGGGACTGCTGCTCGCCGCGGCGATCGTGGCGATCGTGGTGCTGGGCTCCTCGGCGGAGCCGACCTTCATCTACCAGGCGTTCTAGCCGCGCACGTCACCCGCGCGCGATGCGCCGGCGCCACGCGGCGATGCGCTCCGGGTCCACGCCTGCGCGAAACGCCGCGATCCCGGCCGCGTTGACGAGCGTCGGCCACACGAGCCCGTGCTCCTCCCACACGCGTGCCGAGGTCACCGCCGGCATCGCGATGCGCTCGATGCGCCCCAGCCGCCGCAACCGCCGAGCGATCTCCACGTCCTCCATCGTGGGCAGATCCGCGAACCCGCCGAGACGCCTGAAGGTCGCCGTGCGCATCGCGAGGCACTGGTCGCCGTAGGGCACGCGTGTCAGCCGCCAGCGGGCCTGGCCGATGCCTGCGATGAGCCGGGCGTGGGCCGCGCCGGCCGGCACAGCGAAGTCGAAGGCCGCGGCGACGGCGGCGGGGCGGGCGAGGGCCTCCCGAGCGGCGGCCGCGAAGCCCGCGGGCAGCACCGTGTCGGCGTGCGTGAAGACGACGATCGCGCCGCGTGCCTCCTCGGCACCGGCGTTCATCTGCCGAGCGCGACCTCTCGGCGAGCCGTAGACGCGCGCGCCGGCTGACCGGGCCGCGTCCATGGTGGCGTCGCGGCTGCCGCCGTCGACCACGATCACCTCGGCCGCCCCGCCCACGCGTGCGGCTGTCACGGCGGTGCTGACGAGCGCCTCGTCATCGAGCGCCGGGATCACGACCGAGACCGGCGCGGTCGCGCTGGCCGCCTCGGCGTCGAGGATGGCGGTGGCGACCACGACGTCCGCGGGTACATCGCAGTCGGCCAGTTCGCGCAGCAGCTCGACGCGCAGCTCGGCGTCGGCGGCAGCAGTGAGCGTCTGGGCAAGCACGTCGGGCGTGCCCCAGTCGATGTCGGAGAACAGCGGCGCGGCGCGGGTCGCCGACTCGCGGGTGAGGCCCACGAGCCAGTAGCCACCGTCGCAGGCGGGCCCGAGCACCACGTCGGCTCCGGCACCGAGCCGCGCGAGCGCGTCGCGCAGGTCGCTCGTCTCCAGCGCGGGGCAGTCGGCGCCGACGACGAGCGCGGCCGGTGCCTGGCGGGTGAACGCCTCGGAGAACGCGAAGACGAGCTTGGCGCCCAGGTCGCCGTCTCCCTGGTAGCGGAAGCGTGGGCGCGCGCGGCGCGGGGTTCTTGGCGCGAGCCACTCGGCGGCGGCCGGCACGAAGGCCGCGTCGGTGCGCACCTCGACGAGCGCCTCGCCGCACGCCTGCAGCGGCATCAGCCGCTCGAGCGCCGCGCGGGTCAGCCGGTCGTGCAGTTCGAGCGCCGCGTCGTCACCGAGCTCGGCGGCGACGCGGGTCTTGACCTCGCCCGCACGCGGGTAGCGCGCGAGCAGCATCGCGATGGGCTGGCGCACCCGACCCGACCGGGTCAGCACAAGGCGCCGCTTCAAGAGCTGCCGGACGCCGCGGTGCAGGCGAAGCAGTGGCGCCCGAACGCCAGCGTCCGCCGCGCGACCGCGTCGGGATCCAAGAGCGCTTCGGCCACGGTGGTCGGGCCGTCGGCGGTGGGCAGTCCCGCCGCAAGGTTGAAGTCGCAGTCGTAGAGCCGGCCGTCGAAGCCGACCTCGATGCCGTGGCGGCACGCGAGCCGCAAGGCGTTGGCGGCGTCGAAGCGGTCGGCGAGGCGGTGGATGTAGGCGTCAGCCCCGCCGTTGCGCTCGAGCGCCTCGCGCGCCCTGCCCAGCGGGACGTTGGTGATCGCGAGCACGCCCACCGAGGGTTGCTCGGCGACGGGGGAGAGCCGGGCCAGCAGCTCGCTGAAGCGTGCGGTGAGCGCGGCCTCATCGGCGGGCAGGCTTCCGACCGGCGGGTTGTAGGCGATCTCGAGCCGCGGCCCGCCCCGCATGCCGTACCCGAGCTCCATGAGCTCGCGCAGCGCCCCCAGCGAGCGCTCGAATGCGGTGGCACCGCGCTGGGGAGCGACCTCGGCCGCGGTCGTGCCGGGCAGCGAGGCCAGGATCGTCACGCGGTGGCGCGCGTAGAGCTCGGCGAGCGCCGGCGCCGCCGCGAGAGACTGCAGGTTGGTACGGACCCGGACCTCGGGCGCGAGCGGCTTGGCGCGCTCGATCAGCTCCGGCAGCAGCGGCCAGACCTCGGGGGCGCCGCCGGTCACGTCGATCGTCTCGGGGAGCAGCGCCTCGGCGAGCGCGAGTGCGTGTTCCATTGTCTCGCGGCTCATCGATTCGGTCCGCTGCGGACCGCACGACTGGTGGCAGTGGGCGCACGCGACGTCGCAGCGCAGGCCGACGTTGAGCATCAGCCAGTCGATGCGCTCGGCACGCCCGGCGGCCGGCTCGGCCGCATGCAGCCGGGACGTGAAATCGAGCTTGTCGGATGAAGCGCGCACGGCCACCTCCCTCGCGTCATGAGTGTATCCGACATGCGATACTCTGGTGGTCGCGTTTCACCATCCCCGCCGCCGAGAAGAGGCCAGCAACCGTGACCTTGCGCCGAGCAACCCTCGCCGTCGTGACCATCTCGCTCGCCCTCGCGGGCTGTGCCCCCGCCGAGCAGCCCACCACGCCGTCCGCCGCTCAGTCGGCCACGCCTCCCGCCGAGCAGCCCGCCGGCAAGCTCGCGGCCACCGACGCCGCCCCGGCCGACCCGGAGCTCATGTCGCTGTCGGACCGCCGCTCGCAGATCGCGTCGAACTTCCCCTCGGAGCTCCCGGTCGTGGCCGGCACAGTGATCCGCGGCCAGGCCCAGGGCCCTGACGCCTGGGACTACGTGGTCGAGTCGCCGCGCGACCCGCAGACGGTCGCGACCTGGTACCAGCGGCTCTACCTCGCCCGCAACTGGCAGCTCGTGTCCGATGAGGGCTACGGTGACGGCGGCATCTCGCTCACGTACCGAAAAGGTGCCGCTGAGTCTCGCATCACGATCGAGCCGATCGACGGCGGCACCCGGGCCAGCGTCATCGTCGGCGTCGGCGTCCCGGTCACCCAGACGCAGTAAGGGCCGGACACCGCCTGCACAGGCGGCCCCGGCCCTCACGGTTCGATCCGGTTTCGGCTATCCGCGCTTGGCCACGAGCTCGATCTCGACGCGCGCGCCCAGCGGCAGACCGGCGACGGCGACGGTCGAGCGGGCCGGGAACGGCTCACTGAAGTGCGACGCATACACCGCGTTCATCTCGGCGAAGTCCGCCATGTCGGTGAGGAAGACGTTGCACTTCACGACGTCGTCCATCGTCAGTCCCGCGTCCTCGACCACGGCGGTCAGGTTCGCGAAGACCTGCTGGGTCTGCTCGGCGACGCCGCCTTCGACCAGCGCCGAGGTGGCCGGGTCGATGGGGGTCTGGCCGGACAGGAACAGCAGGTCGCCGGCCCACACGCCGTGCGAGTAGGGGCCGACCGCAGCGGGGCCGCGGCTCGAGGAGTGTGCGTCTCTGGTCATCGGGGGTCCTCCGGTCGCTCGTAGCGCTCGTAGTAGCCCAGCAGCGTGCCGTCGGCGTCGCGTACCGGGTGCATCCACACCTTGAACTGCGAGTTGTCGGTGATCAACTCCTCGTCGCCACCGGCCTTGAAGCGCTCGGCGATCTCGACGATGAGCTGGTTCGACTTCTCGTTGTGGCAGTCGAAGATCGAGCGGCCGACCTCGGCCGGGCGCCCGGCGAACTTCTTGAGCGCGGGGCGGTTCATGTAGCGGATCACGTGGTCGGTGTCGCAGAACACGTACGGGTGCCACACGTTGTCGAGCAGGGTGGCGAGCAGTTCAGGGGTGTTCGTCATCGGGTCTCCGTGTTCGGTCGGCCTGCATCCTCACTGACTGTAGCGTGAGCGCCGCGCTGTGTCTCGCGCGCCTTGGCCTCGGCGATGGCCGACTCGAGCCGGGCGCGCCACTGCTCGACCGTCTCCCGGTCGCCGGCGCCGGGGTAGAAGCGCCCGGGGTCGAACAGCGCCTGCGTGGAACCGTCGTCCATGGTCAGCACCAGATGGTAGCTGCGCGTGAACGTCGTCACCTTGCCGAGAAACCCGATGCCCACCGAGCTCACGCGTCCCAGCATCACCACGCGCTTCTTCGTCCCCAGCAGCGTCCGGTCCTCCACGACGGCCATGCCCCGCGCCGGGTCGATCCGGGTGGTCTGCAGGCCGGTCACTGCGATTCCCGCGACGCCGAGCGCGAGAAGCAGCACCCCGAGCCCAAGCGCGGCGAGCATGTTGTCGTCCTCGCCGGCCCGGCCCCACAGCGCGAACACCAGCACGCCGCCGACCACGGCGGCCGCGATCGCTGCGGCAGCCTGATGCAGCGGCCGGCTCCTGCTCACCCAGACGGTGCTCACGCGCCTACTCGATGCGCGTCAGGGTCGACTCGACGTCGCCCTCCGAGCCGCGCCACACGCCCGTGAGCTCGACGAGCATCGGGTCGAAGCTGCCGCTGTACTCGCCAGCGGGGCCAGCGATGTGGATGCCGTCGCTCTCGATGCGCCATACGTACGCGGCCTGGGCGCCGGTGGTCTCGTAGTAGTGCGAGCGGATCTGCCCCGCCTCGGTGTCGAAGCCGATCACCTCGAGTCCCGTCACGTGATCGGCGCCGCGGTGCAGGTCCGAGAAGCACATGAGGAAGTGTCCACCGTCCATCCACTCGAACGTGATGCGCCCGCTCAGGCCCTCGGCGGCGACATCCCAGGTGCCCACGAGCGCCCCGAGTCCCGAGAGAGCCGGGTGCGGCACGGCGCCACCCGTCTGAAGGTGCGCGTGCGCGTCTCGAATCGTCATCTCCAACCCCTCTTTCGCCGAGAAGGCCCCGCCCGATCCGGTCTCGGGCGGGGCCTCATGTGTGTGCCTCGTGCTACTTGACCTCGAGCAGCTCGACGTCGAAGACGAGCGTCGCGCCCGGCGGGATCACGCCGCCTGCGCCCTGGTCGCCGTAACCCTTGTCCGGCGGGATGATGAGCCGGCGCTTGCCGCCGACCTTCATGCCCTCGACGCCCTCGTCCCAGCCGGCGATGACCATGCCGGCGCCCAGCGGGAACTCGAAGGGCTGCTGGCGGTCGAGCGACGAGTCGAACTTGGTGCCGTCGGTGAGCCAGCCGGTGTAGTGCACGACCACGGTCTTGCCCTTGGTCGCCTCGGCGCCGTCGCCCTTCTTGACGTCCTCGATCTTGAGCTCGGTGACGTCGTCGACGACCGGGCCCTTCTCCTCAGGAGCGGCTGCCGGGTCCTCGGCGGGCGCCTCGGTCGGCGGAGTCTCGGGCGCGGTGGCCTCGGGTGTCTCGGCGGGCTGCTGGCTGCCACAGCCGGTCGCGACGGCTGCGAACGCGATCAGCAGCAGTGCGAGGAGTGCGGCCCCCAGAATCGTGCGGAGCTTGGGATGCATGCGGACCTCCTGGATGGTGCGGGTCTGTTGGTGGGCGCGCGCTTCGGGCCCACGAAGGTGAGTGTACCGCCGAGCGGGGCGCTTCTCACCGAACTCCGCGAGAAGTACATCGCCGGGGCGGGCGCCGTTCAGGCCACCACGTCGGTGCCGCGCCCGCCGCCACTCAGCCCGAGCGGCCCAGCCGGAACCGCGCGACCCACTGCAGCCAGCGGATGCGGTCCATGCGGGCGAACAGGCTCATCAACCTGAGCTTCGGCTCGTTCTCGTCGTAGTAGTTCCACGCGCCGATGAGCTCGATGCCCTCTGCCCACGCCTCGATGTCGTGACCGGAGGCGACGCCGAACTCGAAGACCACGTCGTGCGAGAGCGAGAACTGACGGCGCATCTTCCCGCGCCCGAAGGCCGTGTGCATCTGGGCGATCGCCCAGTCGCTCGCGATCTCGCAGACGAGCTCGGAGCCCGCGAAACGCTCGCGCAGTGCCACGACGAGTGCGCGCACGTCGTCGGGAGGCAGGTACATGAACAGCCCCTCGGCGATGAAGAGGAAGCGGCTGCCGGGCTCGTCGGGCAGCTCGTCCATCCACGAGTGGTCGAGGACCGAGCGGGCGATGTAGCGCATCCGGTCGGTCTCAGCCAGCCACGCTCGGCGGAACTCGATGACTTCGGGCAGGTCGAGGTCGAACCAGCGCATGCGCCCGTTGTCGACGCGACGCCGCCGGTCGTCGAGGCCGCAGCCCAGGCTGACCACGACGCCGTCGGGCTCGCGCTCGAGAAACTCGCGTACGACTTCGTCGAAGTGGCGGATCCGCAGCGAGACCGTGGTCAGCAGCGTGCCGGGCAGCCGCCCGGCGGCCAGGCGCCGGAACAGCCGGCGGTCGGAGGCCGCGAACTGCTCGTTGAGCCGCTGCGTGAGTGCGACGACACCTTCGTCGACGATGATGGGGTGGGGCCGCCTCGACTCGAGCGCCAGCGCGTACAGCGGCAGGAAGAGCGTCTCGGATACTGCGGTGATGTCCGGCTCGCCGCCGGTCGGTTGCATCTCGCTCATCGGTCGGCCGCCTCGGGCGGCCACACCACCTCGAAGCGCTCGCACACGATCGGCATGTCCTCGCTCGGCTTGAGGCCCCAGCTCGCGAGGTCCATGGTGATGTAGCGCCAGTGGCCCTCGCGCCAGTACTCGAGCGACAGGTCGCCCTCGCCCTCGGCAGCAGCGAACTCGGCGTCGACGGCGTTGAACGGCACGATGTCGACGTGGGCGGTCCGGATGATGCAGGCCGCCTCGCCCGAGCCGTCGAGGATCACGCTGTAGTCGCCGACCTCGGGCAGCTCGTCGCCCTCGGCGTCGTAGGCCCACTGCGCGCCGGCCGTGGCGCGCTTGGCGCCCTCGAGCACGAGCGACGCGAGCTCGTCCGCCATCTCGCCGCCCGAGCCGAAGTGCCACGCCGAGTACCCCGCGCGTGCCGCGTCAGGAGCCAAGGGTGACCCCGAGGCCGTGAAGTCCTCCCACATGCGAGCCGCTGAGTCGCTCATCGTTCGGCCGCCCCTTCCTTGGAGCTACGGGCGCTCACGCGAGCGCCACGATCAGACTGCTTGCCAACATCACCGCGGCGACCGGCGCCCAGATGCGCCGTTCCATGCGGCTGTTCGTGATCGAGTTCAGCACAAGGCTGACCGCCGAGAGACCCACCGCGACCCAGATGAGCCACGGCGCCGCTTGCGCGATCGCCGGGAACGCGAGCCCCGCCGCCGAGAGCACGGCCGCCGCGAACCCGCACAGCAACAGTGCCTGCACGCCGGTCGCGACCCGGATGCGAGCCGGCAACCGTCCCGGGTACGCGCCGCCCATGGCGTACTCGCCCCACGGCGCTCCCGCGGTCAAGGCAAGCTCGAAAACGATCGCGACGGATGACGCCAGCGCATACGCGATCGCTGCGATCGACTCGAGTGTCACAGGGTGCCCTCGTAGGCGGCTCGGAGCTTCTCAAGGTCGAGCTTGATCATGCCGAGCATCACCTCGGTGACCCGGGCGGCCTTGACGGGGTCGGGGTCGGCGACCCACGCGTTGAGCTCGCTCGGGGTCACCTGCCACGAGAGCCCGTAGCGGTCCTTCAGCCAGCCGCACTGCACCGGCTCGCCGCCGTCGAGCAGCCGGTCCCAGTAGTAGTCGATCTCGGCCTGGTCCGCGCAGTCGATCGAGAACGAGACCGCTTCGGTGAAGGGGAACAGCGGGCCCCCGTTCAAGGCGATGAACTGCGAACCGTCCAGCTCGAACAAGACGGTGAGCACCGAGCCCTCAGGCCCCGGCCCCGCCGAGGTGTAGCGGGTGATCTCGATGATGCGCGAATCCGAGAAGATCGAGCAGTAGAACTCGGCGGCCTGCTCGGCTTGGTCGTCGAACCACAGGCACGGAGTGATGCGTTTCACTTGGTGACCTCCTTGATCCGGAAGCGGACGATGCGCTCGATGAGGTCCATGGGCAGCGGCTTGTCATGCGGGAACTGCGCCGAGCCCTTGCCGGATTTGTAGTTCGAGAGCTCCTCCGCGAACTCGGTCATACCGGTCGGGGTGGGGTAGAGCCCGACGTGCTTCGCGAAGCCCCCGTAGTGCACGAGGTGCGTGCCGTTGAGGTCGAAGGTAGGGATGCCGTAGCTGATCGTCTCGGTCACCTCGGGCGCGAGCTTGTGGATGAGAGCGCGGATGCTCTCGAGCCGCTCGCGGACCTCGGGCGGGAACTGGGCTGTGTAGGTGTCGATGTCGGGTGCGGGTGTCGGTGCCATGTCGGATCCCTTCGTCGGAGTGGGTGGCCGCGGATCAGGCGCGGGCCGGCTCGCAGTCGGCGTCCGGATCGGTGCAGTCCAGCACGGCGCTTGTGCCTCCCGGTACGCCGAGCAGGTTGGCTGAGGCGCTCACGCCCAGAGACGTGCGCAGGCGGTACGGGCCGGCGGTGATGACGAGCGTCGCGTGCGGATGGAGGTTCGCGAACTCCAGCGCGCGGGGACCGAGCCGCCGCACGAGCGAGGCGGGCACGACGACGATCGACCCCTCGACGATCGCCTCGGGGTGCGCGATGAGCGCGCGGCTGCCGACGATCCGCTCGTCGACATCGGGCAGCCCGAGGGCGTCGATGGCCGCATCCGAGCGCCCGCTCACCGCCAGCGGCAAGTCGTGCTCCTTGCGCAGCGCCTCGACCAGGCCCACGGCGAGCGCCTGGTCATTGAGGTCGGCCGGGGTCTTGGCGCGCGAGTCCAGGCCGAGCAGGACCTTGGTGGGCGGCAGCGGACCCGGCCGGACCGCGATCACCGGTATCGGCGACTCCTTACCGATGCGCTCGAGCTCGTTGCCGAACACGCGGCTGACGAGCCCCTTGTCGGTCGACAGCGGCGTGACCAGGGAGCTCGCGCGCCGGTCGACGATGGCCTCGAGGATCGCCTCGGAGTAGGAGTCGGCGAAGCGCACGCGCGACTCGACGTCCTTGCCGTGCGCGGTGGCCACCCGCGTCGCGTCCTCGGCGAGCTGCTGAGCCTGTGCGGTGTCGCCGCGATCCTTCGTCGCGACCGCGACCGGCAGCACGAGACCGTCGTTCATGGCCGCGACCGCTGTCGCGACCGTGATGAGCATGTCGGGGGCGACGTGCGTCGGCAGCCCGACCAGCACCGAGGAGCCGACGGGCCGGCGGGTGCCGGCGGGCTGCTCGACCTTCTCGGCGAAGCGGCGCGTGAGCACCGAGCCGATGACGATCGAGGCCAGCACGACGAAGACCACGGCGTTGACGACGCCGGCGTTGAGCAACCCGGCCTCGGCCCCCACGAGCGTGGCGGCGAGCGTAGCGGCCGCCTGCGGGATGGTCATGCCGAACATCACGCCTGACTCGGCGAGGCTGAACTTCAGGGCGCGTCCGCCGATGAGTGCGGCCAGCCCCTTGCCGGCGAGCAGGGCGAGCAGGAACAGCCCCGCCATCATGAGCGTGTTCGGGTCGATCACGACGGCCGGGTTGAGCTTCGTGCCCACGTAGACGAGGAACGCCGGCACGAACAGCGCGTCGCCGAAGAAGTCCACGTGCTCGGAGAGCGGGCCGCCATGGGGGACGAGCCGGTTGACGCCGAGGCCGGCCAGGAATGCACCCACCAGGCCCTCGATGCCGAACAGCTCGGCGAGCAGGCCCGCGGTGGCCAGCGCGAACAGCAGGAACGCGAAGCGCAGCGTGCGGCCCTGGCCGGCGCCGCGGAAGAAGCGCTTGCCCAGCCACGGCAGCACGAAGAAGCAGTACAGCGCGAGCGTCACGAGGCCGGCACCGACCTTGAGCAGCACCGCCTGCGGCGAGGCGCCCTCGGCGGTCACGACCGCGAGGATCACGAGTGCGAGGGTGTCGGTGATGATCGTGGCGCCCGCGACGGTGGTGACCACGCGGCTCGTGCCGATGCCTGCCTCGCGCACGTCTGGGAGCGTCACGAGCGTGTGCGACGCCCAGATCGAGCCGATGAGCACCGCGGCGGCCGCACTGAAGCCGAGCACGAAGTATCCCTCGGCGGCCCCCGCGACGAACGGGAAGGTGAAGGTCAGCAGGCCGAAGATGACGGCTGCTCGGCGGTACTTGTTGAAGGTCGCCATGTCGATCTCGAGGCCGGCCTGGAACATCAGGTACAGCAGGCCGATCTTGCCGAGTTCGTCGACCGAGCCCTCAGGCAGGATGCCGAGCACGTACGGGCCGAGCAGCGTGCCGGCGAGTACGAGGCCGATGATGCCGGGCATGCGTACCCAGCCGGCGATGGTGGGGGCGATCATGATCGCGAGCGCGACGATCGCAATGACGGTGCTCAGCTCTACGTGCACGCGGCCTCCCTGGCGCAGCTCGACTCTCCCGCGCGCGTGCGCGAGCGGGCACCAAGTGAATCCCCGTTACGGGGCCGCTCGTATCGGGTCAGGCGCGGGGTCGCGGAAGCCGGCCGGCTTTGCGGCCGAGCTCGAGGTAGACGCCGGAGCCCATGGCGGCCGCGAGCAACACGACCTGCACAGCGGCGAGCGCCACGAGCAGTCCCGCATCGGCTTCACGGGCGGCCCGGATGGTGTAGCCCGACGCCGAGACGGCCACGAGGTACAGCGCCCACTTGAGCCACAGCACCCGCGACCCGGCGAAGCCCCACACGGTGAACAGGTGGTAGGCGACTCCGAGCGCCATCGTGATGACCGAGGCTGTCGAGCCGATGCGCGCCAGCCGCGAAATGAGGTCGTAGTCAGCCTCGCCGGACGCGAGCGCCGTGGCGGCGAGCCACAGGATCGCCCCGGCGCCGATCAGCCACGCCAGTCCGGTCAGCTTGTGGACGAACGTGAGACCCCAGATCCCTCGGTCCTTGAGTTTGGGCAGCATGCGAACCCCCTCAGTAGCGGCGGCGCCTGCGGCGCGGCTCGGCATCCTCATCGTAGGGCGTCTTGCGGCCGGAACGCCACGTGTTCTCGCTCAGGAGCAGCGCGCGGCCGTCCGGCAGCGGGTAGACCGACACGACGAGCGCCATCGAGCCGCGGTTCGTCGAGACCACGTCGGTGGCGAGGTGGCGCGGCTGTCCGTCGGCGAGAGCATCGGCGATGGCGGCCGCGGCCCCGATCTGCTCGGCAAGCGGCATCGCGTCGCCGAGGGTCGGCGGCGTGCTCGCGCCCTCGGGCAGCGGCTCGCTGCTCCACGCGAGCGCCAGGGTCTCGGGCTCGACGATCACGGCGTTCGCGTTGACGCGCGCGGGCTTCTCGGCGGAGGTCATGGTGCGATCAGCCCTCCCGTCCCGACGACCTCTTCGCCGAGGTGACACGCCGCGCACGCGGTGGGCGTGTGGCATTCGAAGCAGGCTTGGGCGCCGGAGATCGTCACGTGCTCCATGTGGGTGCGGTACCACGAGCGCGGCTCGCTGTTCGGGTGGGGGCCCGCGGTGAGCGTGATGGTGGCGACCCCGGAGAACGGCGTACCGGGTGGTGGTGACTGTGAGGCGATGACGTGACGCGAGCGGTCGACGATGCGCTCGAGCGGCCACGTGTGGTCGCCGATCCGGACGCGCTCGATGCGATCGGGGTGACGGACGCCTGCGACGTAGGTTCCGTCGATCTGACGAGTGGCCTCGTAGCCCGGGAACATCACGACCACCGGGGCCGGGGTGCCGGCGAGCCGACCGGCGGCTTGGGCGGGGGTGAGGCGGCGGACGTCGGGCACCGAGGTGGGCGTGCGGCTCGCGCTCGTGGAGCTCGCGGCGGCCTCGGTGTCGTCGGCCTGTGGCGCACAGCCGGCGATGGCGAGCGCTGCGAGCATCAGCGCGATCACGACGCGCGCGGGTTTCTCGGCGGGTGAGGGGGTGCGAGGTGCGTCGGGCCGCATGTGCGGGGACCTCTCGGTCGCTGGTGGCCGTGCGCTTCGAGTCTAGCGCGACCGCGTGAGCGTCGGAACCTCGGTTATCCGCGGCCGAGCATGACCACCAGGAACAGCCCGTAGGTCGCGAACGCCAGCCAGCCCAGCACTTGGGCGACCCGATCCTGCCCGGCGGCGGCCGCGAAGGCAGCGGCGGCGAGCAGCAGCCACACCGCCATGTGCCCCCAGCGCAGCACGAACACCTGCCACGGAGCGGCGCCGGCGGCCTTGTCGGCGGGCCACACGAAGAGCCACACCACCGAGACGATCAGCGCGACCACACCCCATATCACCAGCGGGACTCCCAGCATCCGGTTCGTCAGCAAGAGCGCATCCTCCGTGCGTCGCGGCGAGGGTGCGGCCACAAGTGTGCCGCGTCCTCAGCATAGCGAACCCGCGCAGGCAGGGGTCGGGCCTCGCAGGGCAGGGTTGGGGCCGAGCGGGTATAGCCTATCCGGGCGCGTCGCCGAAGGTGGGCCTCTGCGCCGCCACCGCGATTCGAAGGAGCCTCACATGTCGCAGTTCGGAGTGACGGTATACCTGCCCGCGCCCGCCGACCCTGCCGCGCTCTCGGCCGAGTACCTCGAGCAGATCGAGGCCTACCCGGCCAAGGCGGTCGAGCTGGGCGGCAAGATCTTGGGCGCGTCGTACTTCGCCAAGCAGCGGGGGTTCGCCTTCGAGTCGAGCGAGTCCGCGTCGTCGGTGCGCGCCGGCACGACGAGTGCGGGCCCGCTCATCGACTCGGAGTTGGTACCGGCCGCGTTCTTCGTGATCTCCGCGGCCAGCCTGGAGGTGGCGACCCGCATCGCCGAGCAGCACCCCGCCGCCCGCGAGGGCGGAGTGGAGGTCCGACCCCTCGTGCCCGAGCCCCGCGGCTGACAGCCGACTCGAACTGCTCCAAGGAGGAGCTGTGAACGAACCGCGCGAAGCGCTCAGAGCCGAGCTGGCTGCCCGAGGTCACGAGGTGGCCGGTGACACGTATGCGTCGCGCGGCGAGCTCTACGTGAAGGGGACCGGCGATCTGGCCGCGGCCCTCTTCGAGTTCAAGCCCACGGCAGCCGAAGCCGCGGTGACGATGTATCAGGGCAACTGGACGGTGGGCATGCCGCCGCGCTTCGCCGTCTTGCCTGCCCGTGCCGCCGAGGAGCCCGAGTTCGAGCTGCTCGAGCAGATGCACCTGATACCGCTGCTGTATGACGATGCCGACGACGGCGTCGTGTTCCGCGACCTGGACGCTGCGCTGGCGCGACTACGGCGGTAGCTGCCGGACGGGCTGTGTGAGCCCATTCGCCCGCACGGGGAATCCTCGTAGCGGACGACCCTTCGCCGAAAGGAACGGACATGTCTGCAGATGCAGGTGCAAAGAGGCCGAGTGGCACGAGCGCCAAGCCCGATCCCACCGCCGAGGTGCTCGCCGCAATCGCAGCGATGCCGGAGTCGGACCGCGTGATGGGCGAGCGCATCCACGCCATCGTGACCCGCGTCGCGCCGACGCTCAAGCCGCGCATGTGGTACGGGATGCCGGCCTACACCAAAGACGGCAAGGTCCTGTGCTTCTTCCAGGCGGCCGCGAAGTTCAAGGCGCGCTACGCGACGTTCGGATTCGACGCTGCAGCCGAGCTCGACGACGGCCTCATGTGGCCGACTTCGTGGGCACTGACCGACATGGGCGACGCCGAGGAGCAGCGCATCGCCGAGCTCGTCACGATGGCGATGGGGTAGCGGCCTACCGGCCGAGCAGCATCCAGCCCGCCACGACCAGCGCCACGTTCGCGACGACCGTGAGCCAGAACAGCGTCCTGAACGGCTGCTTGCGGGTCTTGTGCCTGAAGCGGCGCTGAGCCAGCAGCGCCCCCGGCCACCCGCCGAGAAGCCCCAGTATCAGCAGCGTCGCCTCGCTGATGCGCCGACCGCCACCGCGTGCGGCGCGCTTGTCGATGCCATACGCGACGAACGCCACGACGCTCATCACGAGGTAGCCGAGAGCGAGGACGGCCGCAGCGGTCAGTGCGGGCGTCATGCGCCCTCCGCTGCGGTTCGACGCAGCCCCGCATCCAGCGCGTACATGAGCTCGTCGAGCCGCGATCGGCCCGGTTCGCGTGCGGGCATGTGGCCGAGCACCTCTGCGGCCTCGGGGGGAGCTGAGGTCAGCGCGCGGGTCACCTCGGCGTCTCCGACCGCGCTGTCGCCACCCGCGTCGAGCTCGAGCGCGAGCGCGGCGTAGGCCCCGGAACCGACGATGTGCTTGGTCTGGTGTACGTCGACCAGCGGGTGGGTGTAGGCGCTCGCTGCCGCGGCCCCGGCGGCTCGTGCAGCCGCGGCGGCCGCTGGGTCGTCCACCTCGCGCGCTGCTGCGTGCGCGGCCATCGCGAGGGAGCGCAGGCTCGCGGCACGCTTGCCGCCATCGGCGAACGTGCGGGCGCCAGCGATCGCAGCGCGCGGTCGCTCGTCGGCGGGCGCGTGCGCCTCGAACAGCGGCAACGCCTGCTCGGCGCACTCGGCGGCCCAGCCGGCGATGGCGCGCAGGGAGTCGAGCTGCAGGTCGAAGTAGCGCTTCTCGGACACGTGCTCAGGTCCTTTGCGTGGGCGGTGCGAGCGATGTGGCGGTTCGCACGTCGATGCTGATGAGATTGTAGCCGCCGCACCGCACCGCGACCGTGCGCCCAGGTTGTCTCGGCGCAGGCGAGGCGCGTATCGTTCGCATCAGTGACCGGAGTTCCGGTCGTGCATCCCGAGCAGGGGAGGGCTCATGGGCACTCACGTCATCCGCATCTCGGTCGCGTTCGCGCTGGTCGCGCTGTTGGCCTCTGCGGTCGGTTGCGGCAGCCCGTCCGCGTCGTCCGAGCAGCAGCCGGCAGCCGTCGCCACCGAATCGGCCGAGCCCGCCGAGCAGCAGGAGACGCCGGCGGCGAAGCCGGAAGCTCCGGGCGACGTCTCTGGCATGAGCGGCTGGTTTGAGCAGGCCTACCCCGGCGCCGCGTGGCTCGCGCGAATCAAGAGCATCGAGTACGTGGCCGGCGAGGTGCCGGACTCGGGCGGCTTCTCCAACGCCGTCGTGATCACGACCGACCTCGACTACGCGAGCGAGCAGGCACTGGGCGCAGAGATCGTCGCGGCGCTCGGCGAGGCGAGCCCGACGTGGGCCAAGCAGTACGTGCTGTGGTTCGCCGACGGCAACAACATGCTCGCGGGCGACATTTTCGACCCGACGCCGTAGCGCCTCGGACCCGAGCTAGAGCAGGCCGAGGATCGCGTAGGCGGCCAAGGCGGCTGCGGGCGCGTAGAGCGCCTCCGCGACGATCCCGAGCAGCGACTCGGGCCAGGTCGCGCGTCCGGACACTGCGTCGCCGATCTCGCTGGTGGCGAACATCGCGAACCAGATGACCGCGTAGGTCAGCCAACCATATCCGGACTGCGACCACGCGAGCTGGAGTATGAGCACGAACGCGACGGCGGTCCCCAGCTTCGTGATCAGCACGCCGAGCAGGAAGCGCTGCGGCGAGGCGCTGGGCGGGATGTCGACGATATGCAGGGCGTCCGCGCCGACGTAGACGACGAACGGCACCATGTAGATGATCGCGAGCACTGCAGCGATCGCGAGGATGACAGACACGGCCGGCCTCCTTCGTTGATGTCGGCGCTCGGCTATCCGCCGAAGCGCAGCCGAAACGCCGACCAGGTCTCGTCCACGCCGACAAGCCCCAGCGGCCGCATGCCGAGCTTCTCGGCGATCGCCCAGACGTCGTCGCGGTTCATGTCGAGGCCTGCGGACTTCGAGCCTTTTCGGAAGAACACCCACAGCGCCGAGCCCTCGGCGAGCCCGCGTGCAGCCGGCTCCATCAGGGAGTCGAGCTCTTGGCGCGAGCTCACGAACAGGAAGACGAGCTGGGCGCTGGTGGCGTCGTCGGTGAAGACCATGTCATCGGGCAGGCCGAGCTTCTCGACGACGCCAGGGGCGGGGTTGATTGTCGCGACGGTGCTACCGGGTTTGACCCGGGCCTTCTCGGCGACGGTCTTGTCGGACATCGCGGTTCACCGATCCCTTGTTTGGTGGCTGACGGTTGGAACGTACCCGTTGGATGAGGGGAGGCGCGGACTCAGTCAGGTGACCAGTGCGGATCGAGGCTCTTGAAGTGGCCTTCGGGGCATCTGCCGCCGCCGCTCGACGATACGTTCCAATGCGTGTAGCAGTAGAAGCGTCCGCACGTCGTGCAGAAACCGCCGTCGTCGTAGAGGCCGGCGCGGGCGATTCGTCCGGCCGCGTAGGGGGGCGTGAAGGCGTCGTGCAGGGCGGCGGCTCGCTCTTGGGAGATGGGGTTGCCGGAGCCGTTGCCTCCCACGATCCCCTTGAAGACGAAGCGCACCTCGTCGCCGCTGTGGAACAACTTGATGACCGAGGCAGGCTTTCCACACACGCTGCAAGCCGGGCTGAGGTCTTCTTTGCGCACGGCGATCCCCTGTTCTTTCGGTGCGCCGGTGGCGCGGACTCACGCGGGAGGTGTGCGCAGGATCTTCTCGAGCGCCTTGCCCCGTGCGAGTTCGTCGACGAGCTTGTCGAGGTAGCGGATCTTGCGCATCAGCGGATCCTCGACCTCTTCGACGCGAACGCCGCAGACGACCCCCGTGATGAGCGCGCTGTCGGGGTTGAGCGCGGGCGCCTGGGCGAAGAAGGTCCTGAAGTCGTTGTGCTGGTCGATCTGCTGCTTGAGGCCCGCTTCGTCGTAGCCGGTGAGCCAGAAGATGATCTGGTCGACCTCGGCTTGCGTACGGCCCTTGCGCTCCGCCTTCTGGACGTAGAGCGGGTAGACCTTGGCGAACTCCATGGCGAAGACCCGATGCTCTGTCATGACATCCTCCACTCGGTGCGAGCCTTCGGTCATCAGCAGTCGAACACGGACCAGCAGATATCGTTGCGCAGCCGCTGGTCGTCGAGCACGAGCTCGCGGATCTGCTCGGGTAGCTGTTCGCGCTGCCAGCGACACTCCTGCTTGCCTGCTGCCTCTGCCTCGTGCGCGGGTTCCGCCGCGCGGACGGCCTTGATCGCGTACGCGGCGGCTCCGAGCTCATGCGCGGGGACATGCGATACCGCGACGGCTTGGCCCGCGGCGTACGCGGCGAACCGGGCCGCTCCACGCAGGGGCCGAGCTGCGGCGTTGGCTCCGGCTGCCGCGCGCGCCTGCGTCATGGTGAGCTCGCCTCGCGCCCATGCCCGTGTGCTCTGGATCGTCCTTCGCGGGCGCGGGTCTGCGGGTTGCTCGGCCTCGAACAGGTGCAACACGTGCTCTGCGCAGTCGGCGGCCCACAGCGCCAACAGCCGATGGTCGGCGTCGGTGAGCGTCCCGCCGCGACGGATGGTGACGAAACGCGGATCGCGGACCTTCGGCAGGATCATCGCCTCAGCGCTTCTTCCAGAAGTCGAACTCGGGCTGGTAGCGGGTGCCGGACAGGTCGGCGACGTTTCGCTCCAGCGTCGACTGCGCATCGGCGATGGCCTGGTTGTAGACGCTGGGGCCGATCTCGCGCACGAAGTAGTCGAGCACGATGCCGGCCCTCAGGTCGCCGATGTCCTCGTCGAGCTCCTCGGCGAAGAACCGCTTGATGGACTCGATGAGGTAGCGCTCTGTGTCCGGTTCGAGTTGCATCGCCATCGCCTCGTCTCGGCTATCCGTGTGCGGCCATGGTCTCGGCGTACGAGGTGGTGACGAGCTCTTCGAGCACCGCCACATCCACGTCCGAGAGGTGCTTGATGTAGATGCAGCCTCGGCCGGTCGTGTGCTTGCCGAGCCGCTCGAGCATCGGGGCCGGCGAGTCGAGGCTGGTGCCCAGGTAGACAGTGAGCGCCGCCTTGCGCGACGCGAAGCCCACGGGGAACCAGTCGCCCTCCTGGCCGCTCGAGGACTTGTAGTGGTAGGTGCCGAACCCGATGAGGCCGGAGCTCCACACCTGCGGTTTCTGACCGGTCGCTCGCGTCATGAGCTCGAGCAGGGCGAGGCAGTCCTCGCGCCGGCTCTCATTCTCGATCGCCGCGATGAGGGCCTCGGGGCACTCGTCGGTTGCATGCGTCTTGATTCCGCCCATGATGACCTCCGATTTGCGCTCGGGTGTAGGCGCTGAGTTAGTACCCGTCAGTCATGGGGTGCAACGGGGCGCCGATCACTCCGGGCCGCTGCGACGGGCGAACCAGGCGCGGATGAGCCCGGCCTGGAAGAACGGAACCGGCTGCCCGAATCCGGCCGACGCGATGAGATCGGCAACCGTTACAGACGGCAGGACCGCGACGTCCTTCGCGTAGCCGGACTTCATGCGCTCGAGGTCCTCGGCCGTGCCCGCGGAGGCCGTCGCCATCCGATGCCACAGAGCGATGAGCTCATCGTAGCCCGGCGAGCTGACATCAGCCGACAGGTCGGCGTTGACGAGCACGCCGCCTGGAGTGAGCCGCTCGGCGATCTCGCCGAAGAACGCCGAGCGAGCGCCCGGGTCCAGGATGAACTGCGACACGAGCAGGCACGTCGCCGCATCGTACGGGGGTCGGGGCGGCAGCGATTCGAGGAACCCTTCGTGCAGTTCGCAACGCTGCTCCAGTCCGGCCTCTGCTACCCGAGCGCGGCAGACATCGAGCATGGGAGCGGAGGGCTCCACCGCTGTGAAGTGCCACTCCGGATGTGCCTCGGCGAGCGAAAGCAGCTCGGTTCCGGTGCCTGCGCCCACGCACAGGATCCGGGCGTGCTGAGGCAGGTCCGCAAGCACGTGCTCGATGCAGTCGTACAGCGCGTCGTAGACTGAAGCCATCCGTGCCTGCTTCTCGTCGTAGCCCGGGGCCATCCGGTCGAAGACGCCGATGAGTTCGTTGCTGTCCATGAGGTTTCTCGTATCAGTCGTGGCTGCCGTTGTCCCCAACGACTTCGTACAACGTGACCTGCAGTCCGTTCGGCGACTCGACCCTCGCGTTGAGATCGCCCCACGGTGTCAGTACGGGCGGATGCACGAGCGTGCCGCCTCGTTCAAGGAGCCGCCCGACCGCGGCGCGCACATCCGGAACCCGCAGCGCGAGGCGTAGTGAGCCGCTCACGTGCCGGCCGACCTCGATGTCGTCGATGTGGCGGGCGTAGCTCTCGTCGAAGATCTCCAGCGATCCGCCGCCCATCTCGAACAAGGAGCCGTGTCCGCCCTCATGCATCCAGGACTCCGTGGGGTCCATTCCGAGTCCGCCACCGAAGAACTCCACGAGCGAGGTGTACTCGCTTGTGGTGAGCGCCACGCGGAGGTGGAGCACGCCGTTGGGCTCGGTCATGGAGTCTCTCCTCGGGTACGGAGTGTCAGTCGCCGCGCGCCGGCACACCGGCTCGCTTTGGACGTGCGGCCGCTCGCGCTCCTACGAACATGCCCCTTCTGCGCATACCTGTGCGTCATGCCGCGTGGTGCCCACCACGTCGTAGGCCAAGCCGGTGCATCCGTGTCGACCGCCCACGCCCGCCTACCCCTCGGCCGAAAACGCCTCCGCCGCGAGCCGGTCGGCATACTGCGCCACATCGGTGGGCCACGAGGCGGTCATCGCGCGGAACGTGTCGCGGTCGCCGGCGTACAGCGCCCGGCATGCCTCCTCGAACCCGGCCTCGTTGCCCGCCATGGCGGTCATGAAGCGGTAGGTCGCCTCCTGGGCGCGCCTCGTGCGGTCACTCTCGGCGTTGTCGCGCCGAGCGGCCTCGACCAGCTTGCGCAGCGCGACGGATGCGCCGCCGGGCTGGGCGTTGAGCCACTCCCAGTGGCGGGGGAGCAGCGTCACCTCGCGCGCGACCACGCCCAGCTTGGGGCGGCCGGGGCGGCGGGGCTCGGGTTCGGGCTCCGGAGCGCTCTCACGCAAGTCGAGGTCGACCTGCTCGCCGGTGACGTCGTCGAAGACGAGGACGGGGCGCTTCTCGGCGTTGGGGTCGAGTTTGCGCAGGGTCGCGATGGCGATCTCTCGGTCACCGGAGGCGATAGCCTGCGGGCCTGCGAACACGGTCAGTGTGTGGTGGTGCATGACGGCTCCTCACGTCGTTTGACGATGAGGAGTATTATCCGGGTAATATTGCCGTGTCAATATCACCCGGGTAAAAACTTGGGAGCGCTACCGGCGGCGTCCGACCGTCAGGCGCCGGTCGGCTCGTCGAGCATCGGGTTGAACCCGGCGGCCACGAGGCGCCCGCCCTCGAACACCGTCGGGTGGTCGTCGAACTGGGTGCGGGGATCGGCGGTGAAGCGCTCCATCCCGAGGTCACGGGCGGCCTTGTCGGGCCACTCGACGAACGACAGCACCACAGTCTCGTCCGCGCGCGCACCCGCCACAGCAGGGAACCCGCTGTAGGCATCCGACTCGCGCCGCGCCGTCTCGGCGTGATACGTCGATGCCTCCGGACCGGCCTCGTCGAGCCACGTCTCGACCACGCGCAGGGCGCCGTACTCGCGCAGTACCGATGCCGATATCCGCGCCAGCTCCTCGTACTCGGCTCGGTTCTCGCGCGGCACCGGGACGAGGAAGAAGTCGAAGTAGCTCATGGTGTGCCTCCTTCGGGGACTGTCGGGCGGGCGCCCCTGGCGCCTCCTAGGCCTTCTTCACGAACTCCGACTTGAGCGCCATGGCTCCGATGCCGTCGACCTTGCAGTCGATGTTGTGATCGCCGTCGACCAGGCGGATGTTGCGGATCTTGGTGCCGACCTTGGCCACCGACGAGGTGCCCTTCACCTTGAGGTCCTTGATGAGCGTGACGCTGTCGCCGTCGCTCAGCACGGTGCCGTTGGCGTCACGGACGACCAGGCCCTCCTCGGCGACGGTGGTTCCGAGCGGCCACTCGTGCCCGCACTCGGGGCAGATGTGCAGCGTGCCGTCGTCGTAGACGTGGGCCGAGCCGCAGTCCGGGCACAGGGGAGAGTCGCTCACAAGACACCGCTTCCGTAGATGGGGAACGCCGAGAACCGTCAGCAGATGATAGCCAGTGTCACTCGGCGGTCAAGCGGAGGCGCTGCTCGCCTACGGCTCTGGGACGTCGACCGGCGGCGCGGGCGGCGCCGGCGGGAAGGACGTCCGCTCGTAGAGAGCGGCCACGCTCGGGCGCAGCAGCGTGAGGAAGCTGGCGACGCCCAGGAGCGTGCCGACCGGGATCGAGAAGCACACGAGACCGGCGATGACCAGCGAGAACACGCGGTGCGTGCGGTTGCGGATCCAGAACCCGTTGGCGATCTGCAGGCCGGCCAGCGAGCCGGCGATCAGGAACGCAAAGGTCCCGATGATGGGAAACACCCAGCGGAAGAAGTCGGGGGGCGCGTCGGGACCGGTCGGTACCGACATGATGATGAAGCCGATGAAGCCGAAGTACGCGCCGATGAACACCGAGTACACGGCCATCAACCCGCCCCACACCCAGTAGCCAACCGAGAGCATCTTGAGGTGCTCTGCATCGATGATGGACTGCCGCTCGGACTCTGTGATCACGTGCCCTCCCCGTTGTTGCGTGACGTGTTCGTGCGCGCGTGAGCGCTGACAGAATGATACAGCCGCCCGGTAGCGAGGAGGGCGGGTTTCTCGGCGGGGGTGGTCCGGGCGCTAGTCCTCGATGACGTCGAGGCCCTGCTCGCGAAGCTGGGCGAGGTGGTCGAGCATCGACTTGAGCGCCTCGGGGCTGTGCTCCTGCCACTCCTCGAGCTCGGCGACGACGCGCAGGGGATCCCTCGTGCGGTACGACTGGGTGGGATTGCCCGGGAAGCGCTTGTTGGTGACGTTGGGGTCGTCTTCGAAGGGGCCGAGCGGCTCGACGATGTAGATGTGCCCGCGTCCCTCGACGCCGCCGAGTGCCGCCGCCAGTTGCGCGCCCCACGCCGCCGTGTCGACGAGCGCGGTGAAGTAGATGTTGTTCGAGACCCGGCCGTCTTGGAAGTTGGAGCCGAAGCCCGGGGTGAGTTCGGTGCCCGGCTCCAGCTTGGACTTGGTGCCGTGGTAGAACGGCCCCTCGATGTGCTCGTAGTGATCGAAGGTGACCGGCACCCACTCTTGTTCGGTCATGTCGTCAGCCTCCATCCAGGCCTCAGCGGCGTGCGTCTACGGGGCCGTCCAGTGTACGTAGCCGTGCAGTGCGGGACCGCGACCTTCGGAGTGTTGTTCGAAGCGTAGGTCGATGGCGGTCAGAACCCCGTCGGTGTACGTAACGTCGTCGACCACGTACCAGCCTGTCAGCGTGTTGCTGCCGCGCCCGTTGCCGGACCATGACAGGCCGCCTTGGGCGCGGTCATGGAACGGCACACGAGTCAGGTATCCGTAGTAACCGGGCTCGAAGCGGTTCTCGGCCTCCGGCAGAGCGAACTGGCCGGACCATCCGCCCACGCTGACGTTGAGCGTCTTGTTGGACTCAGAGACGCCGATCGAGTCCGCCGGCGTGTAGAGGTACTCCAGGCCCTGCCCGATGTAGTCGCCCTCGTCGCTGTCCAAGTAGACGTACGCACTGGTTTCGGGCATCGAAGCCAGCGGTGCCTGCCACAAGGTGTCCGGCACCGGGTTCGTGGGTCCCGGCGGCACCGGTGGGTTGGTGCTCACCCAGTGGATCTCCCCGCGCAAGGCGGGCACCTTGCCCTCGGAGTGCTGCTCGAACCGAAGGTCGAGCTCGGTCAGCACGTCACCGATGTACGTGGCATTGTCCACCACGAACCAGCCGGTCAGGGTGTTGCTGCCACGCCCGTTGCCCGACCAGCTCAGCCCGCCGATCGCAGGATCGTGGAACGGATACCTCGTCAGGTTGTTGTAGTAGCCCGGTTTCACCCTCCCGTAGGTGGCCGGAAGCTTGAACTCGCCGTTCCACCAATCGGATCCGTCGACACGCACCGAGGCGCGTCCGCCGGTGGAACGGACTGTGATGTAGGAGTTCGAAGGCCCATACAGGTATGTGCGACCCGCCCCTACGTAGTCCCCGATGTCGCTTTTCAAGTAGACGTACGTGCCGGTCGTGGGGACCGAGTCCGCGGGGGGACGCCACAGATTGGCCGGCGGGCGCGGGCCGAACATGCTCAAGATCGGTGCATCGGCCGGCCCTTCACTCGAGAAGGAATAGCGGCCCGGGTAGGTGACCTTCGAGACGAAGACCGGTTTGTCGGCCACGAAGGTGTCGGCCGGAATGACCACGGAGTAGGTGCACCGCGCGGACCCTGTGAAGGGCCGGCTCGGCATGTCAACCTCGCCCTCGTGAAGGACGGTGACCTTGCCGGCGCTGTCCTTCACGCCCAAGGTCGACCACAGACTCACGTGTCCGTTCTCCTGTGCGACGTATGGGTTGTACCGATAGTCGGTGGTCACCGTCAGTCGATTGCTCGAGGCGTCGTTGCGATCCTCGCAGACAGTGGTGGTGCGCTCCATGTCCACCACGTCTCGGCGGTACCTTGTCGCGCTGCAGCCCGCGTGCGCAGACGTTCCGAGGTACTTGACCTCGTACTTGTCGGCGTACGCCATCGTCACTCGGAAGTAGCCGTTCGGGTCGGTGCGCACCTTCCAGGTGCTTGGGGCGACCCCCGATTCCGGCGTACCGCGCAGCACGGTCACGGTGCGGTACGGGGCACCGACCCACGAGCCCGTCAACGGCTTGAAGTACAGAAGTCGCCCTCTGGCCGAGACCGGGGGCACCGAGGTCGCGTCGAGTGACCAGTGGCGGCTGTAGTCCTGCCCGGCGGCGATGTCGAAGACGATCTTCGTCTTGAGCGGGCTCGCCGCATCTGCAGGAAGGGGAACCAGGCACACGCTCAGTCCTGCAACGACCATGAGCCTGACGAGAAGTGCGAACCCGTTCCTCACCGCAACCCCCAGTTTGCTTGCCGGCCCAGATCGTACGCCGGTGTCTTGGCAACTCGCGGCGTGGCCGCCCCTCGCGCATTCTAGCGCACGGCCAGACGCTCACTCTGTGACGACCAACGTGAGTCGTTCATCGACCTGTCTGCCCGCTCCGCTACCACCAGTCGGGAGCTTCGTCGCCGGGCCGGTAGCCGGCGGCCGCAAGTGCGGAGCCGTACTCCGGCTGGACGAGGATCATCCCCTCGTGCGGGATGGAGGCCGCCACCCACTCGCGGTGACCGGGCCTGCCGACGACGAGCGAGTCGCCCCACTCCTCGAGGTCGGGCAGCTGGGCCTCGAGCAGGGCGAGCAGCGACTCGTCGACCGTCACGCGCCGGCTCTGCGAGAGCGGCTCGCCGTCCGATTCCGTGACGCCCTCCATGGTTGCGGGCCCGTCGAGCGGCTGAAACGGCCCCACCGCCGCGTCGAACTCCTCGCCCGCGTACGCGCACAGCACCATGTCCAGCGGCATGAGGGCCGCCAGCACGCGGACGACCTCGGGCCACAGCGAACGCGAGTCATCTTCGAGAAAGAGCAACGGGTCCCCTTGCTTCGAACGGCATGCTCGGCGATGCGCCGAGACGCCCAGAGTACCGCGCGAGGCGCCCGACCACGAACGGCGCCGTGCGAGTGCGCGCCGTCAGTCCTCGGACGTGCCGAGCGCGAGCGGCCCTGCGGGCTCGTAGGTGGCGATGACCACGCCGGTCGTCGAGGTCTTCACGTCGGTGAGCGTCAGACGCCGGGGCTGTGTCCCCTCGGCGAACAGCCGCTTGCCGCTGCCGAGCGTCACGGGAAACGTCCACACGAACATCCGGTCGATCAGGTCGTGCGCCAGGAGCGTCTGGATGAGGCCGCCGCTGCCGTGCACCCACAGGTCCGGGCCGTCCTGCTCCTTGAGCTGCTCGATCTGCGGCACGACGTCGCCGGTGATGAGGCGGGAGTTGTGCCAGCTGAGCTCGATCGGCTGGCGTGACACGACGTGCTTCGTGGTGCTGTTGAACGGCACCGCCACCTCTTGGTCGGTGGTCGCGAACGGCCAGTAGGCGGCGAAGATGTCGTAGGTCCGGCGCCCGAGCAGCAGCTCGAACGGCTGGCTCAAGTTGTGGTCCATGACGCCGCCCATCACGTCGTCCCACAGGCCGGCTCCCGCACTCCACCCGCCGTACGCGAACCCGCCGGACTCGTCCTCGCCCGGTCCTCCCGGAGCCTGCAAGACGCCATCGAGCGTGATGAACGTCGTGGTGATGATCTTCCGCATGTCCAAACCCCCGCTTCGCCGAGAAACCCGGTGGTGAGTGCTTACCCGCTCGGGGGTCCGCGCCTCGGCGGGTGGGGTGGCCGTCGGTGTTTGCGGCTGCGAGGGGAGCGTGGGCGTTCTCGCTCAGCAGCTGCAGGCGACCGGCTGACTACTCTTGGTTCAGCCGCGCGGCCTGCTCGATGAGGGACTTGAGGCCCTCGCGCTTCACCGCGAGATCCTCGGCTGATCTGAGCTTCACATGGCGGACGAGCGCGCCGCTGCCCTCAAGCAGGTGGGTCGGATCGTGCAGCTGGGTTCCCCGCAGGAATGCGAGCGACACCCAGCCGCGGTAGGGCGTGAGGGCCGCCATCCCCCAGCCGTCGTATCCGAACTGCCGCTCCCCGTAGCCGATCGCCCCGTCCACACGGTCGAGCGAGTAGCGGACGTCCGGCACCGCCGAGACGACCAGCCGATGGACGTCGAGATAGAGTTCCGCGTGAGCCGGGAAGCTCGACTCGATGAGGCGCCTGAGATCGTCTTCCGAGGGCATCTCGGTGTGGGGGTGCGTCTTTGCGGCCATGCGGTTCCTCCTTGGGGCGAGTGCCCCGTCACCTTGTGCGGTGGTCGGCTAGAGCGCCCGCATCCGGTTGTTGCGCGCATTGTGCTCGAGCTCGGCCAACCCGAGGGCCTCGAGCAGAGGCGGCATGTACATCCCGAAGCGTCCTCTCAGCCCCTTCTTCAGGCCGTACCAGCCGCCGACCGGATTGTCAGCCGAGCGGGCCCACGCCTCGACCGTGCCCTCCGCCGCCGGCTTCTGCTCGTCGGCGCTGCCGAGGGGCACCCAGTCTCCGCGCTCATTGAGCATCGCGTGCAAGTCCTCGATCGCGCGAAGCTGGTAGGACAGGGTCGTCTTGCCGACGACGCACACGAGCGCCGGCGGATCGGCGCTCTCGTCGCGATACATCTCGTAGTGCGAAGAGCCGCTCGGGGTGCTCAGCACCCAGGGGTCCTCGCGGGTGCCGCTGCCTGTCGCGTTCGTCGGTACCATCATGTGCCTCCGTCAGTTGCCGGCCGGATCCTCGGCGAGCGTTCCGATGACGAGCCCCTTGAACTTGTGCCCTGCCAGCTCGGCGGTCGCGCTGGTATCCGAGATGAACAGCGTCACCGGTACCATTCCCGGTGTGAACGGACTCAAATCGGCCGTGCGGCCCTCACCCTGGATACCTTGCGGACTCACCTCGACGGGCTTGGTCTCCTTCGCACCGAAGTCGTCATCGACATCAGGCGGTCGAACCCGAACCTCGGCTTGCCGTCCGGCCCCCGGCGGATGTTGCCCTGGGGGCAGACGATCGCCTCGCATGCCGAGAGCCTAGTCGCCGCTCTTCGCCTCAAGTGCGCGAGTAGCTTCATCGATCGCCTTGTCGGCCTTCTGCAGTTCCTTGAGTGTGGCGTCCGAGTAGTAGTCCTTCTCGAAGACGCGCTCGACGATGGAAGCAGCCTTGGCCATGCTCGCCACGGCGGACAAATAGTCGGACTGCGCCGGCTGCGGCAGAGTCTCGAGCTCCTTGGTCCAGTCATCTGCCAGCGACGACACAAGCTTCACGGTGAGAGGCAGCTCGATGTCCTTGCCCGCCTTGACTCTCGTGCGCAGGGAAGCGACTTCAGCGCGAAGCTCCTTGGGGTATGGCATCAGGCAACCGGCGAGCCCCTTGTGCGCGGCCGCGCTCTCCGTGGACTCGAGGCCGGCGTAGTCGACCGCCTGAACGTAGACGCCGAGCCTCGAGATTCCCGGCTCGTTGGTGGCGAGGATCCTGCGCACGAGCATCAGGCGCTTCGCCTCCTCCTGTCGCGCTTTGACTGTCCCCGCAGGGTCGGTCGCGCCGTCACTCCGCAGTGCCTCGGTGTAGAGCTCGAAAGCTGATTCGGCGTTGCCGGCTTTGCGTGCGGCATCCGCCCGGGCGACCGTTGCCTCGAAGTCCTGCTGTGCCTCTGAGGTCTGGGGTTGGGTTTCGCGGGCGCAACCGGCGCTAGCGGCGAAGACGATGCATACGAGGACGGACGCGAGACCTCTTCGTAGGACGTTGCCCAAGACCACTCCTCACTCGAGAACCGAGACAGTTTGGCGACGAACGTGTTTGCGCATGACCTGCGTGTCGTGCCGTTCGAGTCTAGCCGAGCTTCTGTGCGCCGCGTCGCTCCTGCGCCTCAGATGGAGGCACCTGACGGGCCGTACTCGGCGCTCGCGGTGGCCTAGTAGATCGCGCCGTACTTGCCCATGTAGCCGGACTCGTCATACAGGATCGAGTACCTGCTCACATCCAGACCTCGCTCGCGCGACTCCTCGGCCACCACGGCAATCGCCGCGATCTGATCCTCGGTGGTGCCCCGTTTGACGCGCACGACGAGGTCCGAACCGCGTATGGTCACCGATGCGACCCTGTCGAACCACGGCTCCTCGGGCGAGGCGAACGCCTCTACGGCCACAGTGGTGACGGCCGGCTCGGTGGGCCTCGTGGTCTGCTGCTGGGTCGGCGGCTTCTCTGCGCGCGCGGGGTCGGCGGATTCTGGAACGGCCGCCTTGGGCGCACATCCACTCACCACCAGTGCATGCGTCAAGACGAGCGTCAGTAGCATCAGTGTGAGACGGCTGCGCGTCACTTCTTGCCTCGTTTCGTTCGAGAGCGGCCGGCTACGCACGTTCACTCTTCCTCCCTTGTCATGCTGGTCGCGTGCTAGGGCTTCTTCTTGCATGTCCGCCCAGCACTCTGCGGGATGGGCCTGAGGTGCGGGGGTGCCGATCGGCTCCAATCAGCCGAGCGCTTCCATACGACTCAGAAGACCAGCGGGACGATGCGCCAGCGCGTAGTCGCCGCGTAGTCCGCGTACCCGTCCAGCTCACGCAGCAGCAGCGAGTCCTCCAGGTACATGCGTACCAGCAGGACCGCAACGCCGAGCAAGGTGGGAAGGTATGCCCAACAAGATCCGATCACGAGCGGGAACGCGAGCGAAGTCAGCAGCATGCCGAGATACCCCGGATGCCTCACGACTCGGTAAGGACCCGTCGTGCACACTGCGTGTCCTCGCTCCTTCTGGACTCGCACGGTCGCCGAGAAGAACGCGTTCTCGCGTTTCGCGAGCGCGAACAGGAGCTGCCCGGCCATGAGTACGACGCAGCCGGTCAGTGTCAGCCACAGCGGGAACGGGCCAGACCAGCCGAATCGGCCCGCGTCCATGCCCGCGACGGCGAAGGTGACGATGCTCAGGGCGAAGTAGAGTCCCAGCAGCCGCCGGTCCCAGGCTTCGCCGGCGCCCCTCTCTTCGAGCCGCGAGGCGGTCAGTGACGAACCGGCGGGCATCAGCAGATGGCTGAGTGTCGTGCCGGCGAGCGCCAGTACCACGTACAAGATGCCGGGCCAGAACAGCAGCTGCCCCGCGCCGATGAAGATCACGCTTGAGAACGCGAGGACGCCGACATAACTTGCGACTATGGCGCGCACGCTGTGCGTGCCCCCTTCACCGCGCTGGCTTGCCGACGCCGAGCTGTCGTCAGGCACTTCTCGGCTCACCGTCCTTCATGGCGATCACGTCATTCGTCGGGGACTGCGTGGGCCGCGATCAGCTTCGCGTAGTAGAGAAGCGGGAGCCACGTCAGGCCCGCGGGCGCACGGAAGACAGTCGCTCCCAAGACCAGACCGACGGCGGTCAGACCCAGTGCAACGGGTCGTTTGAGATAGCCGGGCGTCGCCACGGCCACAACGACTGCGAACGCAAACATCGAGGCGTAGAGGCCGACTGCTTGCGCCCAGGAGAACTCGGGCCAGAGCCATGCGATGACGAATGGATGCACGTGAGCCGCGAAGAAGGCCAGCTCTTTGGCCCGCGTCACCTCATCGCGATGCCAGTACCGGCTGCCGGACCGCGTGGCGTTGACCACCACGCCGCCGCCGATGTCGAAGGCGAACAGAACGGCCACGGTGGTCTGCAACACCGACCAATCGCCGAACCACAGCGCCCAAGCCAGTTGCGCCGCAGCGGCCAGAATCGCCGCTCCCCAGCCGAGCAGCAGTTCAGCGTTGGTTGCCTCCGGTCCGATCAGCGGATCGCTGATCCTCTGGTACCAGGTACGTCTGACGACCGTTTCCACCGATGCCTCTCGCTCAGTTGGATGTGTTGCGGCACGGGCCCCGCACACTAGACTACCGCGCGAAGCGTTGTGTGCGGAACAGCGTCGAATGCGCCCGCGGAGTGCAGCCCCGCTCACATCAGCGTAAGCACCCGGGCGACGACTCTCGATGCCCGCATCGTCCCGCGCACCCCCAACTCGCGCTCGAGATCGATGATGCTCCTGCGCCCGGGTCGCTGGAGCGGGTGCATGAAGTAGACCTGCGAATCGGAGATCACGGGCCGCTCCCGCTGGAACTCGCCGGCAAGAAGCGACGACGCCCGGTCCTGGTCCGGTGGCGCGTGCATGAACAGCACCGCGGCGCCGGCACGTCCGAGGAAGGGGTCGCCGGCGACCACGGCTTGCAGCTCGTCGCGGCTTCGCACGAAGGCGTCGACACCGACTGCAGCTTCGATCCGCTGCTCCAGCCTGGCGCGATCAGTCTCGTCCGACGAGAAGATGAGGTTCCCGGTCCCTCCGAAGCTCACGACGTCATCCAGGCCGATATCAGGGAGAGCTTGGCGAAATGGCTGCATGGGGACGTTGCTGATTCCTCGCAGGAACACCACGTAGCGGCTGTGCACCAAAGGCGTCGAATCCACAGTCACTCCTTCGGCCACAGTCCGAGTCTCGCCGCGCATGAGCGAGCCGTCGAGAGTCACCGATGGGGGCGCGCAGACAGTTGCCGATCTTGCGCGTCGGCCTGGCGTGTCGCCGCATGAGCTCGCGTCCTTGAATCTACCCCGAAGCGGCACGCGCCTCGACGCCTCGCAGGCCGGGCCGAGCGCCCGGTCACGACTGGGCTGCGCCTCCGCGAGTGATTCCAGCGGTTGGACGGACGAACGTCCTCACGCAGGAGGGAGCCTCACCCCCTCCGCCGGGTACCTTGTAGTGGTCACTCCATCACGAAGGGGGTCATGCGACATGGCGAAGTACGTAGACGGATTCGTGCTCGTAGTCCCGAATGACAAGACTGACGAGTACAAGCAGATGGCCGAGGGCGGCCGCGATTCCTGGATGAAGCATGGGGCCTTGGCGTACTTCGAGTGCCGCGGCGATGACATGGCCCCGCAGGGAATGGGTGCCGAGGAATCCCGGGGGTTCCCGGAGATGACCGGAGCCCAGAGCGATCAGAGCGTCTGGTTCTCCTTCATCGTCTTCGAATCCAAGGCACATCGTGACGAGGTGAATGCCAAGGTCATGAAGGAGATGGATGAGCAGGCCAACGACTACGCGGACGTGGCCATGCCGTTCGACGTGAAGCAGATGGCCTACGGCGGCTTCGAGGTCGAAGTCGAAGGATAGGCATCGGGTCGGGACTACTTGCCGGACTTCTTCTCATCGGGGCGTCGCGTCAGGGCGAACCAGATCACATACGCCCATGAGAACCAGCTGTGGATTATCGCCCACAGGATCGAGCGGTTGCGCTGCCACGAGCAGACGACTGCCAATACGGTCCCGAGGCCAAGTCCCGCGAACGCTGCCGATTGCGGATCAAAGTTGATCTCCATAGTGGCTAGTCTCCGATCGGATCTCTTTGCGGCGGCTCCGAGCGCCTAACGAGGGCTTCGTGCCGCCTGGGCTCACAAGACAGGTTGTGGACCAGCACGGTCACGCTGACGAGCAGCGCTGGGGTTCTGGCGGCGGCGCTAGGGGAGGGGGCTCTGACCGGTCGCCACCACATCGATACCCGAATCCTGCATCCCCGTCGCCTCATCGCGTCGATGTGTCTCGGGACGAGTCCGCCCCCGAGTTCACTGCGGCGCGGGTGCGCCTTGGCTCGATCGCGACGGCGCCAAGCGTGTTGCTGATGCCGCTGAGCACGGCGCCGGCAAGCGCGAATGCCGTGAACAAGTACGCGATGGTCCAGCAGCCCGACAGGTTCTCGGTGTGATTGCGGGCCGGCGGCTCACGGAGCGGGCATTCGAGTGATCTCCAGCCCCCACTCGGGTGGCGCATCGAAGCTCCGGTACTCCGGCATCGCGAAACCGACCACGGTCGCGTTCGTCGTGAACGCGTAGTTCCCGCCGAGGGCCGTGGGAGGATCAGGATCGATGTAGAGGTTGACGTACTCAGGGTCATCATCCGTCCCAACCACCAGCGCGTTCCTCGTAGGTTTCTGGTCGACGTAGAGGTCGATGATGTCGTTCAGATCGGCGCGCGACAGGGGGTTGTCTGAGCCGCCGAGCTGGCGAAACGCGCCGTCCGTGGTGAAGAAGTCCCGGTCGGGCTGCAACCCCAGCGCCGTAAACCGCTTGGTGACCTGGTCCGGCTTCATGACAGGCATCGCCATGACGAACTCCGGCTTGGACTCGTGCTGGAGCACGTACCAGATGGCGGGCTGTCCGGTGCCGCCGTAGTTCAGGAGCCACTTGGCTTGGAGAACGCGAAAGTCCGGGTATGTCGCCGCGACGTAGGTGTCCGTCTCGGCCTGAAGTGCCTTGGCTCGGGATCCCCGCAGGATGATTTGAGCGAGCGGCGCCACGCTCTGTGACGGTACGGCGCAACCGCTCGTACTCAGAAGAGCAAGGGTAACCGCAACGCCGATGGCTACTCGCTTCAACCGGACCCCAATGCAGCCGCTCGTTGTGTCGGACGCTGGTGCGCATGAGCCGCGCGCGCGGTTTCAGTCTAGCCGAGCCTTCCTGCGCTGCAGCTTGATGCGCCCGTTCGCACGGACTCCCAGCGAGTCGCCGTTCGGCGAGCTTACGCGGACGCAAGCTCCGGTGCCAGCGCATCGTACGCCGTCCGTGCGATCAGCGCGGCGCCGGTCGCGCCCGGGTGCACGCCGTCGAGCCGAAACGCCTCGGGGTGACCCGACGTAGCGACATGCACGTCGATCAGCCCCAGCTGCTCCTCGCGCGCGAGCTCGCGGATGACGACACACATCTCATCGATGGCCTCCGCCGACATGCCGTACATGACCTTGTCGGCGCGACCGCGACCGTACACGGCTGGCGGCGTCATCACGAAGACGCGCGGCGCCGATGGCAGTTCGCGGTAGTGAGTCACCAGCCCGCGGTACTGCTCGAGGAAGCGCGACGCGCCCTTCCAGTTGCCCGGACGGGAGTCGTTGGTGCCGAGCATGATGAGCACAAAGTCCGGGTGGAACTCGCTGCTCTGGCGATACGGCTCGCTGAGCCGGTACGGGCGGTCGCCGGAATCCTGCAGCGTGTGCCCGTTGATGCCGAAGTTGCCGACGGTGACGCCGTCGCCCAGCAGCCGCTGGAGCTGGGCCGGATAGCAGTCCCGTGCGCGACGCAGGAGGAAGAACCCCCACGTGATGCTGTCGCCCACGCACGCGATGCGCACCTGCGTCTTCTGGTCCCTCGGCATTCGCTTGTCCCTGTCGGATGTGTCGGCGGCATGCGCCGCGCGTACTCGAGTCTACCGTGAAGTGGGAGGCGCCTCGGCATGGGGCCCGACGCCACCGTCAGGACCGCTCACCCCCGGCAAGTCTCACCTGCATCGCCGAAGCCTCAGTTCGACGGGTTACCGACACCGGAGATCCCGGGCATGACGCCCTCGACGGCCTCGTAGGCGCCGATGACGTCGCCGTCGAGGTAGATCACCCACAACATGCGCTGCCCCGGTCCGCGGGGATCCGTCGTGTCATACGCGCGGAAGGTCGTGGCTCTCCCGGCGTACGGCCGTAGATCGAAACCGCCCTGGATGCACGCTGACTGGTAGTGCGCCCAGGGCAGCCCGGTGAACGATGTGGGAAGCGTCGTCGCCACGGACTTCGCGACCGTGCCTGTGAGCGGCAGGTCGATCCGTTTGGCGATCTGCTCGGCGGTCTCGGCTTTGCGGCCGAGACTCTGCGTCTCGGGGACAGGAGTCTGTGCAGAGCTGCACCCTGCAACAGCGAGAGCCAGGGCAACAACCGCGAGCGTGCCGAATACCCGCTTCAATACGCCACCTGTCCAGTTCGTCCGACGTGTTGCGGCATGAGTCGTGCCCGCGTGTCGTTATGGTAGCCGACGGCTGGGCGCCGCCCGCGCGATGTGCGCGTCAGGCACACCCGTCAGTCGGCGAGTCTTTCGATGCACGCAACGATGGCCGGCGTTGGTTGCGCCACGCGATTGTGGAACACCGCCGGCCTCACCTCCACGACGCGCCAACCCGTGTCCGCGTTGAATCGCGCGTGGATCTCGTCCTCGGTGATGGCGCGAGGGACGTTGTCGATGGGGAACTCGATCGCGAACTCGTGGAGGTAGTAGCGACCGCCGGGTGCCACCGCGTCGCGGAGGTCCGCAACGAGGCGATCGGTCTCCTCCGGGTCGAACAGGTGCATGAAGCCCGAGTCGAGCACGCTGCCGAACGCCACCCCGAGGGTACTCGGCTTGGTGGCATCGCCGACCTCGAAACGAAGTCGGGCGCTCACCTCCGGAGCAAGAGCCGCCGCCTTCTCGCGCGCCTGCTCAACCGCCGACTCTACGAACTCGAGCCCGACGACGTGATGCCCTTGAAGCGCGAGGGCGATGGCGAGGTCACCGGTCGCCGAGCCGAGATCGAGCACGGGATCGGCGGGCGGGTAGTCCTCAAGCAAGCGCGCCATGTCCGGCTGCGCACCGCCCACCTCCCAAGGAGCGACATCTGAGTAGACGTGGCCGAAGAAGGCATGCGGATCGTCACCGAAGCGTCCCAAGGAGAACCCCTTTGCAGTGTTGTGTCTGGTCGTGTTGCGGCATGCGCAGGCGTCCGTGCCCTGCGGCCCGATTCTACCTCGTGACGTCCTGCCCGGCGCCTGTGTCAGATGCCCGCCCCTCGGACCAGAAGGCACGTGCCGCCGGCTCCATCGAGGCCAGAACCGCCTCGAGCTTGGCCCTGTCGACGTACTGCCACAGCGCGCCCGCCACCACCGCGATCGAGTCCGCCTCAACGTAGTTGTGGTTCGCCCGAAGCTCCTGAGCTTCCGCTGTCCTCTCCTCGACCGTGCCGAACGGTCGTCTCGGCTCGCAGGGGTCCCACTCGGCGACGAACAGAGCACGCAGACCCACCGGGAGGCACGTGGCGAAGCGAATCCCGTCCTCAAGAGAGATCCGCCTTCTGAAGACCTGCAGGACTGCTTGGGCAGTCGTGTAAGCCGGATGCGCGCTGCCGTACATGGCCGCGTCCCGCACGGTGTGGAGGAACGAGTAGAACTCATCCGTCGCTCGCTGGTACTCCGGTGGAAACGGCACTGTTCACTCCCTTGAGGGCGTTCTTGCTGGTGCAGCCAAGGCGTCTAGCCCACGCGTCTTGTGTCTACCCGCGACGCGGGGGTTGCCTCGGCGGGTCGACGCCGTTGCTGAGTCGCACGAGTGGATCGTCAGGGCACGACCGGCAAGTCGCCGAGGGATGCCGTCACTTCGACCGATCCCCAGTCCATTGCCCCCTCACCGCGTTCGGGGCGGGGTACGAACCAGTTTGTTGCCGTGATTGCGATGACGCCATTGCTCGGCGCGGTCAGCTCAAGATGCCACGACCGAGTCTGATGCGGCGCGACGGGGTCGCCGCCGAACTCCTGCTCGCCGACGTCTAGCAGCGCTCGGCCGTCCGCACTGACCGACAGGAGCTCGTTTGCGCTCGTCGTGAACGTTGCTGGCGTGCTGTTGGTCAGAGTCGCATCGATAGAGACCTCGTCTCTGTGCGTGCGAGACAGCGCCACGTCGAGAACGGCGGCCGGCGATCCGCCGAACATGGCGTCGGATTCGCCGCTGATGGCGAGTGGCTGCGACGATGCCGGCGGGGATTCAGCCGCTGGGCTGCACGCGATAAGCAGCAAGCCGCCGAAGAGAGCTGCGATGAGTCTGGCTGAGCGCACTCAGACTTCCTTCGTCGGGCCGACGTGTTCACGATGCGCCGCTCGATGTCGCTACGTCACGCGTACTTCTCCTGATACGGCGCGTTCGCTGTCGGTCGACGCGTGCTAGCCAGACGCCATCCAGTCTTCGGGGTCAACCTCGACCGAACAGTCGCCGTTCACCCAGAAGACCACAACCCCGAGACGCCGCAGTACCGGAATCACCGATTGAAGCTGGGCCCGGTGCACCTCATTCGCGGGGAGGGCAATGCCCGCACGAAGTGAGACGGTGGACTCGTCCCTTGAGAGGACCTGAACGGCCTTGAACACGGTCTCTGCGACGTGAACACGCGCCTGAGCGCTGTCGAACGGAGTACCAAACGCGGACTACCGGTCCGTGCGCTTGTCGCGCCCTTCGCCTCTACAGCGAGCCTCACGGTTCCGAGCTGAGCGACGATGTCGTCACCCTTCTGGGTAGTCGTGAGTCGTTGGGTGACAGTCCACCCTGCGGACTCCAGCCGGTCGCAAACGGCGTCAACTACGTCGTTCTCGGTGAGCCGATTCGTCTCGTCGGACATCGTGCTCCGTTCTGGCTAACGTTGTTGCGCATGGGCGGCACTCAAGCACATCGGGATGATTCTAACCTTACGTTGTCCGCCCGATGCGCTTGTTAGGCGTCTGGCCTAGGTAGATACTGGCGAAGCCGAAACGTGTCATCGCGACGCGTCCCTCAGGAATGGCCTCCTGCGGCTGACGACGGCAGGCCTCGTGTACGTGCTCTTTGGTACCGAAGACTACTGGACTCAGTTCGCGATTTCCGAGTGCCTCACCTTTGTGGTGAGCAACTGGAGGGAGGGGGTGCATATGGCGATGAAGCTGTTCTCAGAGGTCATGTCGTATGTGCGTCGACTTATCGAGGAGCCGTCTTCGGCCCAGGTCGTCATTCCTGCTTCCAGGCACAGCCTGCTGAAGAGTCCGTGAGATTCGGACGAAAAGCGTGAGGAAGCGGAGGCGCTCCCGATTCCGGGAGCGCCAATGCGAGTTCGCACCGCACGACGTTCATCGAGGTACGCCTAGCGTGTCGCGGGATCAGCCGCGGGTGCCTGAGTCTACCGCGAAGCGGGACGCGCCTTGGCGCGTCGGCTCGATGCCGTTGTTAGCCAGACCCGCTGCGCGCTGCTAGCGGACCAGCCATCTAACCTCGGGCCCGCGCCCGCCGCGTGCGACCACCACGATGCCTGTCTCACCTGACTTGACGGAGAAGACCTGGGTGACATCGGCCCATGCTCGTGGCGTTCCGGGGGGAAAGGATTCTCCCTCCGAGGGCGTCCTGGACCCGGACGTGTTTGAGCCAAGCCCGTTCCAAGACGCTGGCTCAACGCGGGGAGCGCCGTTTGGGCCATAGGCGAAGAGCTCCAGCGCTGTGTCTCTTGGGGTGGCACTGGAGAATGACACGTACTTGAGCGTGACCGTCATGTGCTCCACGGCCTTCACGCCCGTCGGTTCGAAGCCTGCCGTGAGGCGGTACTGTTGACCGTCGATGCTCACTGTCTCGTCGACAGAGTTCAGCCCGAGGACATGGGCGCTTGGGAGAGGCGCGGCGGGCTCTTCGCGATCACAGCCGCCGATCATCAGACCGAGGGCGGTCACCAACGTTAGGGCGATCCCTGCGAGAAGCACTCGACACGGCCGAGTCATGGATGCTCCGGTTCTGGCTAACGTTGTTGCGCCTCACCCGCGCGGACTACGACTTCAGGATAACCGAGCGCTCGGGCGCGTCGGGTGGAAGCGCTTGTTAGGCGCCAACCACTTCGAAGACGGCCGTGTCCACGCGCTCATAGTCGCTCAGAGGCGCCGCGCCATCGACAGCAACTGACACATACAACTGGCCGTCTTGCGGCTCGAACGGGAACCAGTGAACGAACTCCTCGCCCGGCTCGAAGTCCATTCGGCGTCGATCCGCGAACGGAACTGGCCGGGGATGATCGGCGCGATCAGATTCGTACTCCCAGCGGACATCAGCCCCGAGTGCGGGCGTCGCACCGACACGGGTGATGCGAAAGCCGACCCTGTCGCGTGAGGGATTGGTTATCGGCATGATGGCGAACTCGGCGTCAGCGTCGCCGGGCTCTTGAAGGTAGCGCGTCATCGAGATGCCCTAGCCTCCTCATCGCGAACTGCAAGTGCGCCTAACATGTTGCGCATTACCAGCAAACCAGCCTCGCGCGATTCCGAGCCGAGAATACCTCACACGGCCGGTTTGTCTGCGTCGACGCGCTTGTTAGGCGCATCGGCTATGCGTTCTTGACGGCGGGCCGATTGCTCTAATCTCTCAACTGCCTGCGCCGTTGAGAAGACTTGCCAAGACTGTGATAGACCGCAACGGTCGCAATCGCCAGGATTCCCCAGCCACAGAGGGCGATGACCGCCACGATTGGTTCAGACGGCTCAAGGCTCCACGTGAAGGCGGCCATGGACACCGCGTATCCGATTATGGGCATCCGGGCGCGCCTCCAGCTGAAGTCCGGTGTGTTCGCGTCAGCTAGGGTGCCGCGAGTCAGACCGAACCCAACGACGATCATCCAGATCAGAAACGCTGACCCTATCAATCCGAAAGCGGTGGTCATACGTTCGCCCCCAAGATAATCAGCACTGGTTGCGCCTAACGTCTGACGGATAACCTGCGAGCGAAGCGAGTCAGGTTGATCCGTTTGTTAGGCGAGAGTGGCTGACTGCGGTCGCCCAGGTCAAGGCTTGCATGTCGGAGTGACCTGATACCATCGGGCTTGAGCGAGACTTGGCTAGTGCGAGGGGGTAGTGATGTCAATTGAAGTAGATGAAGTCCAGCCGAGTGACGAGGAAGCGGCCCTACGAGCGCATTTCGCCGTGTTCCTTGAGGCCAACCCTCTGGCCTCGTTAGTTCATGACGACGAGCGCTGGTGGATTGACAACCCTTGGGGAGACGACACCATACGTCTGCGTGTTCGGGATGACCATGAGTCATTGGCCGAGGCCCTTGCGAGTGTGTATCTGCCACCGCGGTTCAGTGCTATCTATCACGTGGACACCCGAGAATTGGAATTCGTCTGGGCTGCGTTTATGGCGGGATCCGATGAAGATGAGGATCTTGTCGGGCGCAAGTTCGACCTGCACTTCGACGGCCAGGTACTTGAGTGTGAATGGGGGCAGTCCAGCGGCCGATTGCTCGAGATTGCGCGCGCTTCGCGACCAGAGGCAGCACCGACTTCCACCTACTGGCGAAACCTCAACTTCTACTCCCGCTACCTAAAGGAACTCGACCAGTACGAAGGCGAGTCGCCCGAGACCGAAGTCGGTGTCGCGCGCTCTTTCTGGGTGCGGGGTGTCGACTGGGCCGAAGACGAGATGACCGAGGTTGCGCGCCACATCAGCTATTACATGAAGTACTTCGATCTCCAGACCCCAATCATCAATATCCATGAGGAAGTCCAGGCCGCCTCGGTGAAGCGTCGCGGGCGTTATCCGCACGGCGATTTCCCGACAACCATCGTCGGCCACAGACTGGATTCATATCTCTTGGGCCTTTGGGAGACGGCGCTGCTTGAGACAGATGCCTTCCTGCGATACCTGTACTGCTACCAAATCTTGGAGTACGCCGTCTATTACTTCCTCAAAGAGGACACTGCGCGACGCGTGAAGAAGATCCTTGTCGAGCCCGACGTCTGCGCGCGACCTGAAACGGCAACGTTGAAGGTCATCGACATCTTGGGGGCAGAACTACGTAAGCCCGAAGATGAGAAGCTGCGCGATGTACTTCGCGAACACGTGAGGCCCAGCGAAGTGTGGCATGCGATCGAACCGAACAAGGACGTGTTCGCCGCGGAGACGGTATTCGATGGAGGATTCCGCCTAGACCCGCTGATCAACGGCGGTGAGACAGATGGGGATGCGTGGGCTAAGACCGGCTTCAATCGACTGGCCGATCAGCTCCGATACTTGCGGAACGCGCTTGCACACGCCCGCGATGTTCGCGGCGGTGGGATACTCAAGCCTTCACAGGGTAACTACGAATCAGTTAGAGTGTGGCTGCAGCCAATGGAAGCCGTCATGACTGAGGTCGTACTGAGGTCACACACGGTGGATGGCAACTAGGCTCAGGAGGAGATCAGGATGAGGCCGACTCCATAGGTACGATTGTGGCGGCCCCCGAATGGGGGCCGTTCTTCATTCCGAGCCAACATCTGCTCTTCGCCTAACGTGTGTGGCTTGACCAGCAATTCGAGGCGCTTAGCGCCTCGCGTCGAGCTTGGCTCGACGGCCTCGAATTGTCTGCGTCGAAGCCATTGTTAGGCCTCTTCCGATAGCAGCGCCGGGTCTATCTCCCGAAACCTGCATGCCCGACGGATGAGCTGATAGCTTCGGACCAGTTCCGGACTCTCGATTGGCAGGTCCAAGAAGTCCGCTGCGTCATCCGGCCGGCTGAAGGTGCCAGCGAATCTCAGGTGAAACTCCAACATGTTCTCCACGTAGCGCTTCAAGAGGTAAAGCTTGGACTCAAGATCGCCGCCATCACTCCCCGAGTGCACGAGGGTGTTTCTGATGCGTCTGAGTTGGTCGAGTACTGCTCTGTGGTACTCGGCGTCGCGGTGAATCGAAGCAGTCCGCTTCACCGTGACAGCATAGGACTGAGTGCCCGTCATCGTGACCGCTTCAAGCGTCTGCCAGAGTCGCACGAACGACGTGGACCAATCTCTTTCATCGAGAGCTCTGCCGTAGGCCCGAATCCAGTCTTCCACCTTGGAAGAGTAGGCAATCGATTGGAGCAATCCCCGTGCGCTACTGACGTATTTGAGCACATGCTTCAACTCTGACCGGTAGCGCTTTGGCCGGAGCGGCGCGATGTAGTTTGGCTCGTACCACCAGCTTTCTGCGGCGAGCGCCCCGGACGGGTGGTGTACGGTGTGAAAGGGGCCCAGAGTCACGTCGTTTACCGGCTGCCGGGTCCCGCCCCACGAGGTCCGCATGCCCTTGGAACGATTCGTTCCGAGGTTGATGAGTCCGCAGACAAGCTGCAGCGCATCAAGTGACACGTCGGCCGCACCACCCGGGCTCTTGGCATAGGCGCTCACTCGCACCCACCTGTAGTCTCGCGGAATGTCTCCGTGAAGCGAGTGAGCTGCTTTGTTTGCCAGGGTTGCCCTATCGCGGACGAACCGGGTGGGAAGGGCTGAGGGGAAGGAAATGCTGGTTCCGCCGACGCGCATGCCGGGGAGTTCATCCGACGAATGAATCGACACTTGCGACAAGAGGATGAGCCGCTGGACGGGTCGAGCAAGATACTCATGTTCTTGGCGACGAATCTCGCGCATGAAGGCGTCAGCTGAAAGCGGGCCGTTCCGTGCGGCAGAGAACAGTGCGCCGTAGACGAAGCCCGGCTTCTGATCCGACGAAACCTCCGGATTCAGCTGGAGCAGATCCTCCAATATCACTCGGGCCTCATCAAAACCGAAGCCCGAGAAGGAGACCTTGCCGTCCGCGTCACGAGTCGCACAACTCTCAAGATCATCGAACAGCCGTGTCGCCAATGCGTCCTTTGAGAGACGCGCCAATTCGACCCCCCGTGGGCAAGTAGGCCTAACGTGTTGCGGCATGAGCCGCGCGTGGTTGAGTTTACCGCGAAGCGGGACGCGCCTTGGCGCGTCGGCTCGATGCCGTTGTTAGGACGCGCCGGCATCGATGTAGACGTACGCCCGGATGTGGGCAATGCGCCAGCGGCCATCACGACGGACGAAGACGTCGGTGAAGTCATGCACGATCGGGGGTTGGAGGTTGGGGCCAGAGATTGTGGCCTGACCGTCGAAGAGCGCCACATCGTCGGTGACGAAACTGACCCGTTTGCACCGCGACTTGTGCGTCGAGCCGGCACCCTCGCCCGCCAGGAACTCCCCGAGGAGCCGTCGAGCTTCCGACGCGCCGACCGAGGTCCCGCCCCTCGGATCGAGAATGACGATGTCGTCCTCGAGGACAGACATCAGACGAGTGAGGTCAGCACAACCCCAAGCGTCGTCGTAGTCAGCTTCGATCGCGCGAATCTCTGCCTCGAAGCGGCTCCGGTCAGACTCTGGATCCGAGTGGCTCACGGTCCGCGCCCCCTTCATGCGTCCCGGCCGATGATCCTGCACCGTCGTCCTAACGTGTTTGCGCATAACCCGCGCGCCGTACGGTTTCAGTCTAGCCGAGCGCTTCTGCGCGCCGGGTTGATGCGCTTGTTAGGAAGATCACTCACACACGACGGGGCCACCTCTTGAACCACTCAAGATGCCCGCACTTCTTGCAGGTCAGCACATAAGCGTCTCGATTGGCGAAATCTAGACCAAGGAATGTCATTCCGAACGTGTTGAGCAGGCGACGTTCGATGGAGAACTCCTCGCCACCGCAGTGAGAGCACCGCGCCCGAACCCCGGCGACCTCAAAGGGCCCGTCTCCATCCGGTTCGCCAGTCAGCCCGCGCTGCAACCCTTCCCCAAAGCCGCCCACCGACAACCTCCTGAATTGACTCGATGCGTAGCGCGTGGTCCGCGCATGCCGCCAGCTACCGGCTATCGCGGACACGAGCCCAGGGCGCGCCGGAAGGGCCAAGCGGCATCTGGCCGATGAGTGGCACCTGCAGAGGGATGGCTATCGCTTCGCGCGAATCCCAAAATATCGGGGACGATGGCCCTTTGCCCAGCAGTTGTGACAAATATCGGGATGGTAGACGCCGCCATGCGGGGCCCCGCAGACCTTGCATGTATAGGTGATGCTGCCAGCCATTTCGCCTCCGCCTCGCGATTCTTCCTAACGTGTTTGCGCATGACTTGCGCGCCGTGCGCTTCCAGCATAACCCAGCGCTTCATCGCACCAAGTCGATGCGCTTGTTAGCCGGGCTCAGGAAACGGTTGTACCCGCGACGTTGATTCCGTTCTGGCGAAGCGCCTCCGTGAGCTCCTCGACGCCATCGCCCACCGCCATGAAGCGCTCAACATCGTTGATCTGCTGCTTCAGAACGAGCAACACAGCCGGCTGATCAGGAGTAGTGGTGAAGTGTCGGCCCATCCCGAGCATGAACGGCTCTTCGACCAGGGCGGCAGCCTCAATATCTGACGTCTGCAGAGTGACGGGACCACGAAGAGAGCTGACTTGGAGTGCGCCACTCTTCACGGCGGGGACGGGGACCGGTTCTAGACGTAGCAGGAACTCGCCCCATTGAAACGCCAGCCGGACGACCGCGGCCGAAGCCAGAACCATGATGACCAGCTTCAACTGCCACGGGCTGCTCGAGCGAAGAGTGAGGCCCAACCCGACGGCGAAGAGGCCGAGCGCGCCCGCAAGGACGTATAGGGCGGCATTCCTGTATCGCGTGACCCGCTCCACCGCGCTGCTCTCAAGCACGAATCAAGTCACCCTTCGGTGCTCCGGCTAACGTGTTTGCGCATGAGCAGACGCCGATGCGCTCTCACACCAGTCTACCTCGCGGCGTTCTGCTCGATGCGCTTGTTAGCCGGGGTCTCTCGGGACCAGCAAGTCCTCTCGCTCGAAGAACGCGTGTAGGTTCCGCATTGCCTCTTCGAATCGGGCATATCCAATGATGACGAACATGGACGGGACTGTGCGGGCGAAGCCGGACACGAAGTTCGCGAAGCCGTACTTCGGTCCCATCGCCGCCTTCATCAGTTCATCCAATCGGCCAGCCAGCGTCTCGTCAATTCCTGTATTGAACCGAAGGAGCGCGGCTTCGCGGTCGATGTTGTCCGGTGCTTGCTGCAACACGAGGAGGTCGTGCTGTTCGGCGACGTCAGTGAGTTCTTCTGCCTGGCGCACATCGTCGACCGTGCAGTCACTCTTGAGTCGCCACAAGTCCGCCGTAGTAACCACCATGGGCACGATTGCTGTAATTGCCGGGGGCCTGAATTCGGCACCCATCCACCTCAGGTCCGTGATCGTCTTTGCAGTTACAGCGTGTCGTAGCTGCTGTACGGCCTGCTCAATGGACTTTGGATTCTTGTCCGTCGGCAACAGCTCGATGCCTTTTGAGCACAGCGGATAGCGCTCGCGGAACTCCGCGAGAAGCTGAGTATTGAGTCGCCGGTCAGGGCAACACTGATCAAGAGTGACGAAGGCGTCGTCGAAGTCTGGTCCCAAGAAGGTGGAGTAGTCTTCGGGCAGGAAGACCCACTTGGTTCCGTCATGTCGATACTTGCACTCGACCAGCGTTTCCAAGGTCACTCCACGATCCCAATCGTGGCGCGCTGAGTGGACGTCGACGGAGAAGACGCGCCGAATCCCGTGCTCGTCCGTGCGTTCATAGCGGAACTCGGAGCCTGCGCCGGTGCCCAGCGTCTCGAAGACCCGCGAGACGGAGTACTCCAGAGGGATTCCTGATGAGAGCAAGAGATCTTTCCAGGACTTTGTGCTCATGGTCCTCCGGCTAACGTGTTTGGCATGAGCGGCGGCCCATACCCTGCATGATTGTAGCGCTCACGCCGTCCGCTCGATGCCATTGTTGGACATGCGGCGGGGCCGTGCGAATGGCAGCACTGGTGTAGTGGCGTCGCACTGGACTATGCGAAGAAGGTTCTGACCTGCGGCTATTATGGTGCTAGTCGCAGTGCGACATCGCATGATATGATGCCTTCAGTCTGATGACAGGAGGAATCATGGCCAACAAGTACCCGTACGTGCCGTCCGCGGGCCCCATCGTGAAGACCATCGATCACTTGCGGCGACGCAGCTTCCCGAGCGAGATCACCGCAGATACGCTGCGAAAACTGGGCGTAGCGCCGAAGAACGAGTCTTACGTGATCAACGTTCTGCGATTCCTGGGCGTCATCGATGACGAGGGCAAGAAGGTCGAGTCGAAGACCGATGCGTTCGTCCAGCATAAGGAAGAGGAGTTCCAGAGGGAGTTCGGTGCTCTGGTTGAGGCGGCATACGACGAGCTGTTCGAATTGCACGGCGACGGCGCGTGGGAGATGGATCGTTCGAGCCTCACTCAGTACTTCAGAACGTCAGATCACTCAAGTGACGTAGTCGGCACGCGCCAAGCAGCCACGTTCGCGGCACTTGCCGGGCTAGCAGGACGGACGACGGCCCCCTCGCAGCGTGAGGCAACGCCAAGGAAGGCCACACCTAAGAAGCCTAAGGTTGCGGGGAACTCCGGCGGTACGAAGTCCGAACAGAAGCACGACGGAGAGAAGGCCGTGCTCAATGCTGGCGATGGCGGCGAGTCGAAGGTTGGCCTCACCGTTCGAATCGAGGTCAATCTCCCGGCGGACGGCGACCAGCAAACGTACGACAGGATCTTCAAGAGCATCCGGAAGAACCTCATCGATGGCGAGTAGGTTTCAACTGTTCGAGCGGATCACACGCCTGGCTCATCAGTTTACCGAGGCTGAGACTCCGAGAACCGAGGCGGACCACCCGTTCGACCTACGAAGCGTGCATCCCGACTTGCCTGCGGACGTTAGGCAACTCTTCGACAATGGCCACTTCGCGCAGGCGACATTCGAGGCTTTCAAGTACGTCGACGAAGAGATGCAGCGCATTTCCGGCAGCTCGGATTTCGGATCGAGTCTCATGATGAAGGTCCTAGGCGGCACTCCCCCGGCCGTCGCATTGAACCCGGGAATGACCGTCACCGAGAAGAGCGAGCAGGAAGGCTTCAAGTTCTTGTTCGCGGGCGCGATGCTCGCGATTCGAAACCCACGGGGGCACAAGTGCGGGATTGTCGATGATCCCGATACGTGTCTCGATCACCTGTCACTCGCATCCATGCTGTTGCGCCGGCTGGATGACGCGGGTCTACGGTAGCCGTCTGTCCAACGTGTTTGCGCTTGACCTGCAATTGAGGCCTCGCCAGAGGCCTCGGAGGAAGCGTAGCTTCCTTGGCCTCGATTGTCATGGTCGAAGCGCTTGTTAGCGAGAGGTGCCAACAGCGGTCGACCTTGCGGTGGCGAGCGCGCGCCAACCACTCCACGTCATGGCCGAGAACCTCGCGGCGCCTATCCTGAGCCACGCGAGCGAGGAAGTGCGGCGCCGGCGACTCGCGGTTCGCGACGACGAGCGGCGCCACCGACTTCAGCGCGAAGCAGACCTAGCGGTGCGCGAGGACGAGTGACCCCTTTCCGCGCGATCGACACCCGAAGACTCCGAGAAATCGCAAACCGGTGGCGTCGATGCCGAGGAGCCGGAACAGCCACCGCATCCAAACACCATGGATTCCGTAGGTGGCGAGGGGAGAGGGGAAGGAGTGGATGCCTTCTCGCTAACGTGTTGGCGCATCAGCTGCGCGCCAATCACTTTACCGCGAAGCGGGGCGCGCTTCTGCGCGCCAGCTCGATGCGCTTGTTAGCTCGCACCCTTGCGGCCTCGCCAATCCCAGACAAAGACGGCCCCGAGAAAGACCAGTTCCACGATCGTGGTCGCGACGAGGGCCGCCGGCATCCAGGAGAATCGTGAACTCCCGTCGAACGCGCCGTAGGCCGAAAGTAGTGTGCTCAGCACGTAGACGGCGACTCCGAAGGCGGCCCACTGCCCCTGAGACTTCGAGAACGAATCGACGCTCTGCGGCCAGCGAGGGATGGAGTCTTGCGACTGTCGTTCCACGCGCGCGGCCTCCCGCTGCCAGTGGAGTCTGTTGGCCCTCAGGGCGAACATAAGACCGATGGCCCACGCCGCAAGCGCCATCACAACCCAAACGACGACATTCGGGACAGTCGCCTCCACTTCGAAACGGCGCATGAGGCCGCCGATACCGAAGTTGAGGACGCGCACAGCGACAAAGACGCCGACCCAGGACCAGAGGCCGTGGGCCAAGGCCCACAAGAACGGAAGCATCAGGGCGCCCCAGTTGAGACGGTTGAGTGAGGGCGGGATCTCGACGAGCCCGACGAGGTCGCCCTCGGGTCGTGCCGCCTCTTCAGTCACGACCGCCAATGTACCCCCTCGTGCGTTGCGTCGAGCTAACGTGTTGCGGCATGAGCCGCGCGTGGTTGAGTTTACCGCGAAGCGGGACGCGCCTCGGCGCGTCGGCTCGATGCCGTTGTTAGGCGGAGCTCAGTTGAGGGGCGAGTGGCAGTACTCGCACATCGCCACTGCATCTTCCCGGTAGTCGGAGGGGTCATACAGCCGACCACAGTACGGGCATTCCCTGGGCTCCGCAGCACGAACTCGCAGCGCGGGGCTGGCAAGCTCAGTGAGCAGACGTCTGACCCGGTAGTTGTCGATCGCCCTGGCAGCCAAGATTCCCAGCGCGAATACGAGCAGCGATGCGAGCGCGAAGAGGGCCGGGCGGTCGAATGCCGTGATTGCGGATAGGGCGAAGGCTAGGGCGAGCATTATCCCGGTGAGTCGCACCGTCGACAGTCGGTACTCAAGCGCCGGCTCCGGTGAGGCGACGAAGCGGATTTCGCCGCTGTTTGCTGAGCCGATCGCGCTGTAGGCCGATGAGTCGAACAGCTGGCCGAAGTCCCTGCTGAAGCGAACCGTGCACGAGTCCTCGCGAGAGACCCACGCATCCGCGCTGAGCCTCTGCTCGATCGCGGTGATGAGTGAATCAGACTGGGTGTGGTCGAGAGGGTGGAGCGGAATGGTGCCGCGAATCTCGAAAAGGGACACCCGCGCTCCTTCCGCCTAACGTGTTGCGGCATGAGCCGCGCGCCAATGAGTTTACCGCGAAGCGGGACGCGCTTCTGCGCGTCGTGCTCGATGCCGTTGTTAGGTGGTGGGCTCAGTCGTTGCGCGCGCCGGCATGAAGAAGGCGACCATCGCTGCAAGGTAGATCGCGATCAGCGTAGCGATCCAGAGCGCGAAGACCCGCATCCCGGCGACAAGCTCAGGGTCCTCGAGCATCCTGGTCTGACTCGTGGTGACCAAGCCGACGAGTGGCACGGCGAACAAGAGCGACCAGGCGAGCGCCGCAAGCCTGCTCCGACGCCAGAAGGCAAGGGCTGTCACGATGGCGCCGATGAACCCGAGGCCGGCCAGGATCATCGACGTGGAGTCCCACGACGGGGCAACGAGCGTCGGTATCAGGAGCAGCCCGCCGCTCGCCAGCGCTAGGGCGATCAGCGACGTACCGTCGCGTGTCGAGTCAGTGAACAGCAAGCGCGACACGACCGCGATGCCGACGAGCGCGAGGACCGGGGTCGCGATCATGAGCAGCCCGTCAGCGGCCGAGAGCACTGGCAGCAGGCGGGGTTCGACGAGGATCCGAGGGTCATGCCGAAAGAACACGGCCAGGTAGGGGACGGCTGCCCATGCGATACCGACACTGAAGAGCGCCACGAAGCGTCCGCCCTCCGAGGCGAGGCGTTGCAGATAGGCCGCGAGCAGCAGGATCGCCTCCATCCACCTAACGTTTAAGCGCGTAACCCGCGCCCTCATATCTTATCGCGCGAAGCGCGCCGACGCCTCCAGGCGTCGGGTTGACGCGCCTGTTAGCGAGAGGTGCCAACAGCGGTCAAGCGTGCGGTGG